>WNGB01001915.1_pt1 | contig 33948 bp, 30 predicted proteins | sample 5400681 | NCBI WGS metagenome assembly WNGB01 (sample SAMN13153367, study PRJNA577476) | soil metagenome | isolation source: 115 cm soil or saprolite under grassland replicate 2 | place: USA:California | collected 2016-06-15
GACAGGTACGCGGGATCGATCGAGATGCAGTGCCCACCCACCCCCGGCCCGGGCCAGAACGCCATGTAGCCGAACGGCTTCGTGGAGGCGGCGTGCAGCGCCTCCCAGATGTCCACGTCCAGCTCGTGGGCCATGATCGCGAGCTCGTTCACCAGGGCGATGTTCACCTGGCGGAACGTGTTCTCGATGAGCTTGGCCATCTCGGCCTCGCGAGTCGTGGCGGTGTTCACGATGTCCCGCACGAAGTGCGAGTAGAACGACGAGGTCAGGTCCCGGCAGCGGTCCGTCAGGCCGGCCACGATCTTCGGGGTGTTCTCCAGGCGATGGACATCCTGCCCGGGGTCGATCCGCTCGGGGGAGTAGGCCAGGGCGAAGTCGGGGCCCGCCTCGAGCCCGGAGAGGGACTCCAGGATGGGACGGAGCACCTCCTCGGTGGTGCCCGGATACGTGGTGGACTCCAGGATCACCAGGCAGCCCCGCCGGAGGTGCCGGCCGATGTCCTCCGCGGCGCCGCGCACCATCGACAGGTCCGGGGCGTGATCGGTGAGGGGGGTGGGGACGCAGATCAGGATGACGTGGGCCCGGTCCAGGATGGCCGGGTCCGCGGAGAACTCACCGTGTCTGACGCTGGCGACATCGGAGTCGGTCACGTCGACGATGTAGGAGCGGCTGCGGTCCAGCAGGGCGACCTTCTCGGGATCGACATCCAGGCCCAGGGTCTCGAACCCCGCAGTCGCCGAGGCGACCAGGAGGGGGAGCCCCACGTAGCCCAGTCCGACCACGGCCACCGTCGCGTCCTTTGTTCGGATGCGTTCGGCCAGTTCGACCAGCGGATCGATATCGAGTTCGAGGCTCATGGAATCTCGTGTCTTGGTCGGAGTAGTGGCGAGCGCTCATGCTAGGCGGGGTACCAGGATGGGGTCAACCTCCAAAGATCTACTCGGGCCCGGCCCCGGCGGGGGGGCCGGCAGTACGTCCGGGTCCGCTCCGGCGCGCTGCAGGGTTCGGTGTCGGACCCGGTGGTATAAGGGGCCAGTGGCGATCGAGGGTTTCGACGAGCTGCTCGCTGCGCTCCGTGAGCACCCGGAGTGGCAGGCCGAGCTGCGCCGGTCCGTTCTCACGGAAGAACTCCTCGCACTGCCCGGGGTCGTCGCGGGCCTGGCGGACGCGCAACGGCGGACCGAGGAACGCCTGGAGGCCCTCACGGCGCGGGTCGAGGCCCTGGTTGAGGCGCAACGGCGGACCGAGGAACGCCTGGAGGCCCTCACCGCCACCGTCGGAGCACTGGCCGAGCAGGTGTCGAGCCTGGCGGGGCACGTGGCGTGGCTGAAGGGCGATGCCATCGAGCGGCGGTATCGGGAGCGGGCACCTGCCCACTTCGGCAGGATCGCGAAGCGACTGCACGTGCTGTCGTTCGAGGAGGTCGATGCCCTGCTCGACGAGGCCGTGACCGCGGGGGCGCTGACCAGCTCGCAGGCCGACGAGGTGCGCTGGGCGGACCTGGTTGCCCGGGGACGGCAAGCCGACGGGACCGATGTCTATCTGGTGGTCGAGGTCTCCTGGGGGGTGGGAGTCGAGGACGCCACGCGAGCTCGCGAACGGGCGGAGCTCCTGGCCAAGGCGGGGACCCCCACCGTGGGCGTGGTGGCGGGGAGTTGGATCGATCCCGACGCGGCCGAGGCGGCGCGCCGCCTGGGCCTGTGGCGGGTGCGTGACGGCTACGTTCTGGCACCGGGCGAGACGGCCTCCGGCTGAAAGGCGTCCCGGGGCTTCCACCCGGCTGGTGTACGAGACCATCCAGAGCGGTCTGGCGCGGAGGCCTGCGCTGGAAAGGGCGGGCGGTCGATGTCGTACCCTGCCGGTAGCGTGCGGTCCCATGGCCGGGGGAGGTGACACGTGGCGACGCAACCGAAGACGACCGGGCTCACGTACGAGGACCTGGCGGCGTTCCCGGAGGACAACCTCCGCCGGGAGCTCATGGACGGGGAGCTGGTCGTGACGCCGGCCCCGTCCACCCGTCACCAGCGGGTGGTCCTCGAGCTGGGCATCCGGCTGGGCCTGTACGCGAAGGAGCACGGCGGCGAGGCCTTCGTGGCGCCGACCGACGTGTTCTTCTCCGAGGCGAGCGTCGTCGAACCCGACGTCCTGTTCGTCCGGCCGGAGAACATCTCCAGGGTGGAGGAGCCCTTCGTCCGGGGCGCCCCGGACGTGGTGGTGGAGGTGTCCTCGCCCTCCACCCGCCGGCTGGAGCTCGTGCGCAAGCGGGAGCTCTACGAGCGGTTCGGGGTGCCCGAGTACTGGTACGTGGACCTCGACGCCGACCGGGTGGAGGTCTACAGCCTGGAGGCGGGGGGTTATCGAGCGCCGACGCTCCTGTTCCGCGGCGACGCGCTGGACTCGCCCCAGGCCCCCGGGCTCACCATCCCGGTCGCCGATCTGCTCGGGCCTCCCGTCGACTGACCCGCCGTGCCGTCGGGAGCACGATGACCTCCCGGGCCCCTGCCCGGACCCTTTCCGGCGGCCGGCGCATACGCCCGCGGAAGCGGTCGCCGGGGTCGTTGACCTCGCGTGGCCGGCAGGTAGGATGGGGGCATCCCTTCCCCAGCGGAGCGGCCGGCCGCGTCCGCGTGTCGGTGCCTGTAATCGAGGGACGGATCTGCATGGGGAAGGACACGGGGATGAGCAGGCACCCTCACGGGGTGCTGTGCCCGGTGAGGCTCGGCGCCGGCGGGGCCGCCTCATGAGTGGCCCGGCCTCGGCCGGAACCCTGCGGCGGGACGACCCTGTCGTGATACCCGCCCCCCAGCTGCCGCCCGAGCTGGCCCCCTACCGGGCCCTGCTCGACCGGCTGGGGGAGGGACATCCCGTGGTCCCGGAACGCTCCGCGCTGGTGGACCTGGCCCTCGAGGTCTCGTCGCGGCCGGGTTTCGATGTGTTCGTGTCGCTCCCTCGCCTCCGGTTCGAGCCCTTCGCCTACCAGCTCCGGGCCGCCGAGGCGGCGCTGCGAAGGATGCGGGGGCGGGCCATCCTGGCCGACGAGGTCGGGCTGGGCAAGACCATCGAGGCGGGCCTCGTGCTCTCGGAGCTGCGCCTGCGCGGGCTCGCCCCTCGGGTGCTGGTCCTGTCGCCGGCGGGGCTCGTGGGCCAGTGGCAGGAGGAACTCGACCGCAAGTTCGCGCTCCCCTCGATCGTGGCCGGCCGGGACTTCACTCCCCCTCCGGAGGACGGCCTCGATGCCCCGGTGGTCATCGCTTCCGTGGCCACTGCCCGCCGGTCGCCGCTGCGCGGCGTGCTGGCCGGGGTCCGGTGGGACATGGTGATCGCCGACGAGGCCCACCGCCTGAAGAGCCCGGCGAGCGCGTCGGGGAAGCTGGCGCGGGCTCTCCGGACTCGCCACCTCCTCCTGCTCACGGCGACGCCGGTGGAGAACCGGCTGGAGGATCTCTTCCAGCTGGTGAGCCTGGTGTCGCCCGGGCTCCTGGGCACCCCCGCCGAGTTCCGCCGGCGCCACGGTGCGACCGGGGGCGGTGGGCTCGCGAGCGACGCGCCGGCGCTTCGGACCCGCCTCCAGGATGTGATGGTCCGGCACCGGCGGAGCGAGGTCGCCCTCATGCTTCCCCGGCGGCTGGCCGAGACCCTGCGGATCTCCCCCGGGCCGGAGGAGGCGGAGCTGTACAGGCTGGTGTCGGACCGGGTCCGGTCGGAGGGCCGGCGGGCCCACCCGTCGCGCTCCCTCGCGCTCTCGGCCGTGCAGCGGCTGGCCGGGTCGAGCCCCGCCGCTGTGGCTCCCGGCCTGGAGAAGCTGGGTTGGGAGGACCTCGCGGAGCGGGCTCGGGTGATCTCGGTCCCACAGAAGGGCCGCGCGCTGCTCTCGGTGCTGCAGCGCCATCTGGCCCGGGGGGAGAAGGTCCTGGTGTTCGGCTCGTTCCGCCGCACCCTCGACGGTCTGGCGAGGCTGCTGGCCGAGGCGGGCATCGCGGCCCTCGTCTACCACGGCAGCCTGTCCCGCCAGGAGAAGGATCGGACCATCGAGGCCTTCCGCACGGAGGCCCCGGTGCTGCTGTCCACCGAGGCCGGCGGTGAGGGTCGCAACCTCCAGTTCTGCCACGCGATGGTGAACTTCGACCTCCCCTGGAACCCCATGCAGATCGAGCAGCGCCTCGGGCGGATCCACCGGATCGGCCAGGACCATGACGTGCTGGTCACCAACCTGGCTGCCCGAGAGACGGTCGAGGAGCGGATCCTTCGGGTGCTCGAGACCAAGATCAACCTGTTCGAGCTGGTGGTGGGGGAGCTGGACATGATCCTCGGTCGGGTGGACGACGAGTTCGACTTCGAGCGGGCGGTGTGGAGCGCCCACGTACAGAGCGCCGACGACGCCGAGTTCGCCTCGAGGCTGGAGGAGCTGGGCGACGAGCTGGCCGGGGCCCGGAGAGGCTACCTGGAGAGCCGGGGCCGGATCGACGGGCTGGGCTCGGGGACGGAGCCGTGAGCCGCCCGGCGGCGACGGCCCCGCGCCCCCCGGTGGATCCGTCCCTCCGGTTCTGGCTGGCCTTCGCCGAGGCCGAGGGGGCGCTGTGGGAGGACGCCGGGGACAAGGTCCTCCTGGTCCTGCCGGAAGCCCTCCAGCGCGCCCTGGAGCTGCCCGAGGAGGTCGCCGTCACGTCCAACCCCGACGTCGCCCGGGAGGACGGCGCGCTGCTGCTCATGCCGGGACACCACGTCCTGGACGGGGCGGCCTCGAGGGTCCTCGACCGGGGCGATGCCGGCGAGGTCCGGCTCCCCTGGCCGGCCACCGTTCTTCCGGGCGCGCGGGACATCCTGGAGCGGGCCCGGGAGGAGATGGGGGTGGACCACGGGCGTATCGACCCGAGCGGCGAGCCTCCGGCGCCCGCGTGGCTCCCGGTCCTGCGGGTCGGGGCCGTGGTCCGGTACAGGGTGTCGCTCCAGGACCGCTTCCAGGAACGGGAGGAGGCCTGGGTGGACGGCCGGACCGGCCTGCCGGTCCGGCCGGAGGTGGTGAGGCGCGTGAGCCGGCTCTCCGGGGGGTCGGACGGGGCTGCCGTGCCGCGCCGGGTGCTTGGTGCGGACCTCCCGCGGGCCGTGGCCGGGGCCCACCGCGTCCTCGAGTCTCGGGCGGCCGCCCGTGGCGACGAGCTGGCCAGGCTGGCGGCCGGCGCCATGCAAGAGGAGGTGGCGAGGGCCGGGGCCTACTACGAGGGGGTGCTGGCCTCCATCGCCCGGCGCCGGGCCACCGCCTCACCGGAGCGCCGAGCCGTCCTCGACGAGCAGGCCCGGGTGACTGAAGCTGAGCGGGCCCGCAGGCTCCAGGAGATCGAGGAGAACTTCCGCCCGAAGCACGAGGTCCAACCCATCAGGCTCCACGTCGTTCTGGTCCCCACCCTGACCCTGCCGGTGCTCGTGCGGAGGGGCCAGCGCGTCTATCCCCTCGCGGTGACGTGGATCCTCCCTTCCGCGAGCTTCGCTCCCCTGGAATGCCCGCACTGCGGCGAGGGGGAGGGGCTCGTGGCCGGACGGAACCGGCTGGGCTGCCGGGCCTGCCTCCCGGGCCCGGTCGTGATCCCCCCGGCTGATCCGGTCCCGGCGATCCCCGCGACTCCGTCGATCCGGGCCACCGGCCCACCTCCAGCGGTCCCGTCCCCCTCGCCGAACGGGTCCCCCTCGCCGAACGGCTCCCCCTCGCCGAACGGCTCCCCCTCGCCGGGAGCCTCGTCCCCCGGCCCTGCCGCCCCATCCGGCAGGCCCGCCGCGCGCCGACCCCGCTCCTCGGGGAGGAGCGGACGGGGACAGACGCAACCCCAGCGGCGGCTCGACCCCCACGTCGCGACCCCCACCGTGGCCAAAGCGGGGAGGCGGCTTGCCGCGAGGTTCTGGGAGGGCATGGTCCTGGGAAGGCGGTGGCCGCGCAAAGCGGTGGTTGCCGGCTCCCCGTACGGGGTGCTGGACGACCTCTACGGGCCGGATGCGCCGGCGGTCGCTTTGGGCCTGCCTCCCGGAGCGGTCCCCATCGAGGCCTCCATGGTCACCCTGGGACGAGACCCTCTCCGCCCCCGCACGACCAGGGGATCCATCCTGGTCGAGCTGGACTGGTATCCCTATGCGCTGGTGTGGCGGTCCACGGCGGGGACTCCGTGCGTGGAGGAGCTGTTTCCGACCGTTGATCCCATGGGCCGCCCTCCGCGGCGGGACGACCTGCACCCGGACCTCGTGGAACGCCTGTTCGACCGCGTCCCGGAGCCCCCGGCGCCCCTCGACAACGTGTCCCGGGCGCTGTGGGACGTGAACCTTCCGCTCCGGGGGCTCCCGTTCGTCGCCCGCTGTCTGGCCACGTGGCGCCGGGTGGAGGGCTCCGGGCCCCTGGCCGGACAAACGGCCGAGGCTGTGGCCGCGGCGGTGATGGTCGTCACCGGTCGGGCATGGGGCCTCCGTCCGAAGCTCCCGGAGGCGGCAGGGGCCCACGGCGCCGACCGGGGGGTGGTCGAGAAGGTGCTGTCGGAGCTTCGGCGCCTCGATAGCCCTGCTGTTTGAATCCGAGGCCGATCACCCGGTCGTAGACGGCCTCGAGCGCGCGCGTGTTGCGCCCGATGTCGTGGAGGTCGCGGACGCGGGCCACGGCGTCTTCGGCCCGGCGGCCGGCGGCGTCGGGGTCGGCGACGATGCGGCCGACGGCCGCGGCGATCGCGTGCGGGTCCTTCGGCGGGAAACGCTCGGTGGCGTCGCCGGCGATCTCGCGGAGGGCGGGGTCGTCGGTGGCGGCCACCGGGACGCCGAGTCCCATGGCCTCCACCAGGGCGCCGGCCCCGCCCTCCCACAGCGAGGGGAGGACGAACGCGTCGGCCCGGGCCAGGAGGGCCGGGACGTCCCGCCGCACCCCCGCCAGGGTCAGGGCGCCGGCCACGCCGAGCCGCGCTGCCCGTTCCCGGAGGGCCGTCTCGAGCGGGCCGCTTCCGGCGATCACCAGGTGGGCCGCCGGGTGCCGCTCGATGATGGCCGGAAGCGCCTCCAGCAGGTAGCGCTGTCCCTTCTGCGGCGCGAGCCGGCCCACGGCCAGGAGCCTGGGGTACGATCCGTCCGGCCAGGCCGGGGCCTGCAACTCCTCGCGCGCCGCGGCCTCCAGCGCGGCGAAGTCGAACCCTCGACGGATCACGATCACCCGGCTCGCCGGGAGCCGGAGGTACCGGCGCGCGGACCGGGCCACCTCGTCGCCCACCGCCACGATCACCACGTGGGAGCGACGCGCGGACCACCGCTCCAGCGATCCGGCCAGCCGGAGCTTCCACCCGGGGACGGGAGTCTCGGCGAAACGCAGGGGGCTGTCGTAGGTGTTCGTGGCGTGGCTCACCGCGGGGACGCCCAGCCTCCGGGCCGCCAGCCGGCCCGCCACGTTCGCCTCGAACATCGCGGTGTGGACGATGTCGGGCTTCAAGCGGCGGAGCGCGGCGGGCAGGGCGCGGAGGGCCCGCCAGAGGTGTTTGGGCAGCGCGAGGTCGACCACGTCGACGCCGGCCCGCTCGACCTCCCGCCGGAAGGCCCCGGCCCGGAACAGCGTGACCACCACCGGTTCGAACCGGGTCCGGTCGATCCGGGTGACCGTGAGGGCGAGCTGCCGCTCGGCGCCCCCGGTCTCGAGCGAGTTGATGACGAACGCGATGCGGATCGGCGCCGCGGCCTCGCGCTCGGGGCCCGCGTTCACGCCCCCAGCCGACGGCGGAGCCAGTCGATCTCCTCGCGGAGACCCTCCTCGATCCCAACCTCGGGCCGGTACCCCAGGAGGCCGGCCGCCCGGGTGAGGTCCGCGGACGTGTGGCGCACGTCCCCGGGGACGGCGTCCATCCGCTCGATGTCCAGCTCGCGGCCGGTGAGCCGCCCCACCAGCTCCAGCACCTCGTTCACCGCGACCTGGGAGCCCCCGCCGACGTTGATGGGCAGCGGAGTGTCCCCGATCTCCGCGGCGGCCACCGTGGCCCGGACGGCGTCGTCGACGAACGTGACGTCCCTGGTCTGCTCGCCGTCGCCGTAGACCTCGATCCGCTCGCCGGCGAACGCCGCCCGGATGAACCGGTGGAAAGCCATGTCCGGGCGCTGGCTCGGCCCGTACACCGTGAAGTAGCGCAGCGCCACGCCGGACAGGCCGAAGTTCGCGGCGTACGCCGTGAGGAGCTGCTCGGCGGCGACCTTGGTCACGCCGTACGGCGAGACCGGGCGAGGGGTGAGGTCCTCCGGCGTGGGGTGACGCTCCGCCTCGCCGTAGATCGACGACGACGACGCCAACACCACCCGGGGGGTCCCGGCGGCCCGGCACGCCTCCAGGAGCCGCTGCGTGGCCAGGACGTTGTGCCCGACGTAGTCGGCGAAGGAATCGCCCCAGGAGCTGCGCACGCCGGGCTGGGCGGCCAGGTGGAACACGACGTCGGCGGCGACCACCGGCTCGAGGGGAGCCGACCGCAGGTCGAGCTCCTCGAACGCGAACCCGTCCCGGCGGAGCAGCGGCTCGAGGTTGGCCCGCTTGGCCTCCGGGTCGTAGTACGGCGTCAGCCCGTCCACGCCCAGGACCTCGTGGCCGTCGTCGAGGAGGCGTGCCGACAGCCGGGACCCGATGAACCCGGCCGCGCCGGTCACCAGTGCTCGCATCGGCCGCGATTGTACGGTCGGCGCGCCTCGGATCAGGTCACGATCTGGACGAGGCTGAGGCCCTCCCGGCCAGCGGCGTCCGCCAGACGGTCGTCCAGGCACACGAATTCGAGCGACGGGGGCTGTCCCTCCGATGCGGTCAGGGCGGCCGCGAGCTGGAGCGAATCCGCCGCCCGCAACGGGTGGACCCTCAGCAGGCGTGTCGCCACCTGGCGCACCACGGAGGCGGGCTGCACCTCATGCCAATCCGCGCGGAGGGCATCGAGCCTCGAAAGCGCCTCGGCGGCGGAGCGTCCGTCGAGGGCGCCATCGCGTTCCCGGCGCGCGATGGCCGACACGCATTCCACGTCCGTGGCCCACCACACGAGGAGCGCAGGGTCCCGCCGGTACAGGTCCTGGAGGGTGGGAGTCGTCTCCTCGTCGACGAGCAGCGGGATCAGCGCCGAGGCATCCCAGAACCTCAACGAGCATCCTCCCGCTCTTCCAGCAGTGCCGCGACGACGCTGGCCCTCGCGCGCGGAGGCCTCGAGAGGATGAGGGGGTTGGCCCTTCCGCCGCCTCCCACCCGGACGAGGCCTGCCCGCTCCAGCCGGGCCAACCGACCGCCAGGATCCTGGGAGGGGGATACTGCGGGTTCGAGCCGGGCCACCGGTCGCCCGCGATCGACGATCGTGATTGTCTCCCCGGCTCGGACCCTGTCGAGGAGCGCGCTCAGCTTGTTCTTGGCCTCGGTGATCGTGACGACAGTCATGGAGCTAGAATAGCTCACTCGCTCGGTCTATGAAAGCCTGAAAGCCGAGGATCAATCGGCGTCGATGGATCGGGCTTTCAGCTGGAAGCCCTTCGCGTCGGTGCCGCCCTCCTCCAGGCCCCAGCTCACGATCCGGGCCGGGCGGATCCGGATGAACTCGGGGGCGAAGTTCGGGAACCGGGGGTTGATGCCCTCGCCGCCCGTCTCGTGCACCTCGGCGGTCCCCCGGATCTCGATGGCCCGGGCCCGCCGGGGATTCGACAGCACGTCGTCCACCAGCAGGGTCACGTGCGGGTCGCGCTTCGCGTCACGCCACTTCTTGGTCCCGCCGAAGAACACGCCCCCCACGTCGAGGACGTCCTCGGCCTCGTTGAAGTGGAAGGTCACCGGAGTGACATGCGGCTGCCCGTCCCGGCCGACCGTGGCGATCCGGCCCAATCGCTGCGACCGCAGGTACTCGATCTCGGCGTCGCTGAACACGCTCATCTCGACGCTCCTCGTACCGGGGGATCGTTGACGAAGGGATTCGCGACCATGGTCCCGTTGAACTCTTGTCCGTCCTGCATGTCTTCGGTGAGGAGCAGTTCGCAGCCCGACGTCCGAGCGGCCGAGACGATGAGAGCGTCCCAGAACGACAGACGGAATCGATCCTCGATGCCCCAAGCACCCTCGAGAACAGTCGCATCGATCCCCAGGGGTCGCCACGCCAGGAGTGCCCGAACGTCCGCTCGGGCCTCGTCCGAAGGCAAGCCGGGAACCAGCTTCCTCGTGACCACTGCGTAGTACTCGTGCAGGACCTGAGTGCTCACTCGCCCCATTCGTGTATGCCACAGGTGGCTCAACCACCCGAGGGCCTGTTGCTGCCGCCCGCCGGCTGCCGCATCCCGCGCATAGACGAGGACGTTTGTGTCAACGAAGACCGGCACGATCGTGGAGCTCCTCTCTCCGGGGATAGCGGCGCCGCCCCGCTGAGAGTGCCTTGGCAGGACGCGAGAGGAATTCCTCCATCGCGTTCTCGTATCCCTCCGTCTCCTGCATGTACCGACGGAGGAGTTCGCCGACCAGCCGGGAGACGCTTGTATCCCGCTTGGCAGCCTCGATCCGCGCCCAAAGCGCGGTCTCCTCGTCGAGCGTGATCGTCACGTTCTTCACGAAGTCAGTGTAGCACGATCTTCGTGGGGGAAGGTCTCAGCCGGGCCAGGTCTCGGGCGCGACGACCTTGCCCAGGCGTCCCCGCCGGTAGTCGCGGTACCCCTGCCACCACAGCCGGAGCGACCGGCGCTTGTTCGGCTCCAGCAGCACGATCGCCCCGAGCTTGCCCAGTGCGCTCCGCCACGCCCGCCACGTCCCCTTGGCGGTTCGGGGCCGGAGCCGGAGCCGGACGTACAGCCCGTTGCGGACCTCGTAGTAGAGCCGCCAGTCCCGTGCGGCGCCCCGGCTGTGTTCCTCCGGATTGACGTGGAACACCTCGGCCTGGGGGACCGGACGGATGGGGAACCCGGCCCTGCGGATGCGTGTGTAGAACTCCGTGTCCTCCGCCCAGAAGAACAGGTCGCCGCGGGGCAGCCCCACCGCCCGCACGACCTCGGCGTCGAACAGGGTCCCGTTCCAGGACGGCGGGTGGCCCTTCACGAACTCGGGTCTTCGCTGCCTCGGGATGAGGACCCCGGACCCCTGGGTCTCCCGCAGCAACCGCTCCAGGCAGTCCGGTTCCGGCACCAGGTCGTCGTCGACGGTCCACACCTTGGTCGCGCCGCGGTCGAGGGCCAGCCGGAAGCCGGTCTCGTACCCGCCCGCCGGGCCGAGGTTCTCACCGGTCTCCACCACCTCCACCGTTCCCCCCAGCAGGCCGGCGTCGTCGAGGACGCCGCGGGCCAGGTGGTCGTTGTCCACCACCAGCACGGCGTCCGGCGGCCGGGACTGCCCGGCCACCGCCTCCACGCAGCGGCGAAGCAGGTCCGTGCGCCGGTAGGTGAGGACCACGGCGACAACGCGCGGCCGGTCAGGCATGGCTTGGCGAAGGGTACCCTCCGTCCGCCGCCCCGCCGGACAGGCCGAAGAGACCGAGGTCGTGACCTGGCCGGTGTCCTCCGCGATCGGGTCGATGGTGATCGTGTACTTGCATCCCGCACGGTCCTCGGCGCCGAGCTCCTGGTGAGAGGCCAGGATTGTTGCACCCTCCGGACGACTCGGGACGAAGCGGCACGCCGGCCGGGGCGGGGGGTCCGGGCGGGTCCGGCGTGTAGACTCGGGCGTCGTGGAAACCAGGGACCAGCCCGCTTCCGCGCGCCCCGGGGAAGCCGCGCCGGTTGCACGTTCCAGACACGACCCCGGCACAGAACAGGCCGACGACCCCCGTCCGCGCGAGCAGGCGCACATGGTGGTGAAGGCGCCGCACGACGGCCTGCTGATCGAGGAGCCCAGCCCGGAGGACCTCGACGAGGGGGTGCTCGAGGAGCGGCGGGTCCCCCGCGTGATCCCCCGCGTCGAGCCCAGGACCACCGAGGACCTCCCCACCCGGGCCCCGCCGAAGCAGCGCTATCCGGTGTCGGTCCGGCGGTCGCTCGCCAACCTGTGGGGGGCTCGGGAGCTGGTCCTGGGCCTGGTCGAACGGGACCTCCGGGTCCGCTACAAGCAGGCCATCCTCGGCGTGTTCTGGGCCGTGCTGAACCCGCTGCTGACGATGGTGCTGTTCACGTTCGTGTTCGGGAAGCTAGCCCGGTTCTCCGCCGGGACCGGCGGCGTCCCCTACCCGCTGTTCGCCTACTCGGCGCTGGTCCCGTGGTCGCTGTTCCAGGCCGCCACGAACTACTCGATCAACGCGATCATCGCCAACGCACCGATCGTGCGGAAGATCTACTGCCCCCGCGAGGTGTTCCCCATCGCCGCCGTGCTGTCGTCCTCGGCCGACTTCCTGATCTCGATGTCGATCCTGTTCATCATGAGCTTCGCGTTCGGGTACTTCCCGACGGTGGTCTGGCTGGCCCTGATCCCGCTGCTGGCCGTGATGTTCATGCTCATGCTGGCACTGGCGCTGTTCTTCTCCGCCACCGTGGCCTACTTCCGCGACGTGCGCTACGTCGTGCCCAGCGTCCTGCAGGCCCTGCTGTTCCTGTCGCCGATCGCGTACTCGCTCGACACACTGACCCAGCGGGTGGCGCTGTTCCGCGAGCATCCGCTCCTGCTCGACATCTACCAGTACGTGAACCCCCTGGCCCCGATCCTGGACGGCTTTCGCCGGGCCCTCGCATACCACCAGTGGCCCGACTGGGGTCCGCTCGCCGTCGCCGCAGGCGTGAGCTTCCTCGGGCTCGGCTTCGCCTACTGGTGGTACAAGCGGCGCGACGGCTACCTGGCGGACGTGATCTGACGTGGGGTCGAGCGGGAGCGGGCGACCGGTCGTCTCGATGGACCACGTGTGGAAGCGCTACCGCCTGGGTGCCCGCCGCAAGGGCTACGTGAAGCGCCGGACGCTGGCCGGGGAGATCTCGCTGTCGCTGGAGCGGGCGGGCCTGCGTAAGAAGGCCGAGCCCATGAAGCACCTGTGGGCCCTGGCCGACGCGACCTTCGAGATCCAGGAGGGCGAATCGGTCGGGATCATCGGCCCGAACGGCTCGGGGAAGTCCACCTCGCTGAAGCTGATCTCGAAGATCACGCTGCCGTGGTCGGGAACCGTGCGCACCCGGGGCCGGGTGGGCTCGCTCATCGAGATCAAGTCCGGCATCCACCCCGAGCTCACCGGCCGGGAGAACATCTTCCTGTACGGCTCGATCCTCGGCCTGTCGCGCAAGGACATCCGGGCCCGGTTCGACGACATCGTCGAGTTCGCCGAGCTGGGCCGATTCATCGACACGCCCACCAAGCGGTACTCGAGCGGGATGGAGGTCCGCCTCGGGTTCAGCGTGGCCGTGCACCTCGAGCCCGACGTCCTGCTGGTGGACGAGGTCCTGGCCGTGGGCGACGAGTCCTTCCAGCGCCGGTGCCTGAAGCGAATGGACGAGCTCCGGGCGAACGGCCAGACCCTGCTGTTCGTCTCGCACATCCTCTCCGACGTCCGCCGGCTGTGCCCGAGGGTGATCTACCTCGACCGTGCCATGGTGAGAGCCGACGGCCCCGCCGACGACGTGCTGAACCTCTACCTCGCCGACGTCAACGCCCGCCAGACCCAGGCCGAGGCAACCGCCGAACCGACGCCAAACGCCCCACGTCAGTAGCCTCGCTCTCTGCGAAGGGCTCCTGCCTCGTCACCTACCTCGCCTGTCATTTGTTCGCAAGATGTCCGCCGGAGTCGATCGGACGAGGCCTGCGTCCGTGTCTGTCAGTTCTCTACTGATCTCGTGCAACCCAGTGACGGACGCTCCTCAGGCCCTCCCGGGACGGGGCGACGAGCCGCGGCGGAGACGGGCCGCGATGCCGCTGGCCACGCGGCCGCCTGTCCGTCGCCATGTGCCGACGCTCGCAGCGGTGGTTCGCGCCCGGATACCTGGGCTCGGCGTCGCGCGTTCGTAGCCGAACGCCTCCAGCTGGTCGCCGGCCACGGACTCCACCACGGCGAGCTGGCGCGGGGTCATCTGGGTCCGCCAGTCGCGGCGGCTGGAGCCGGGGCGGCGGACTGCGCCGCTCTCGCGCATCTTGTCGGTGAGCGGGATGCGGGCCAGGTCCTCGTGCCGGTAGGCCAGCATCTCGGGGCGGAACTCCAGCTCCACGAACTCGCACAGCCGGCGGAGCTCGGCCTCGGTGTTCGCCACCAGGTCCTCGTAGCGCACCTCCACGTACCGGTCGGGGCCGAGGCGCTCTCCGGCCTGGCGGGCTCGGCGGACCCGGCCGGCCCAGTACTCGGCCGCGCCGGTGAACGACGACGGCGCGAAGGGCTGGTCGCGGAGCGAGAGCACCACGTCCCGGCCGTCGCGGACCAGGTGGATGAATCTCGCCTCGGGGAACTGCTCCGCGAGCCTCCGCACGTGCATGAGGAACGGCGGCGTCTTGTCGCCGTACCGCCGCTTCCCGTGGGCTTCGGCGTACAGCGCGTACACGCGGCGTATGGCCTCCGCGAAGTCCGGGGCCTGCCCGGTGAGCCGTGAACGGACCAGCTCGGGGTCCAAGCGCCAGGCCAGGAACCGGTCGTGCCGAAGGAGGTCCTCCGCCAGCGCGGCGAGGTCCACGCCACTCCCACCGCGGGCCGCGTATCGCTCACGCCTCCGGAAGAAGCTCAATGGGAAGTAGGACTCGGGCGGGATCGCGATGTCCGGGTGCTGTTCGAACATCACCCGGAGCATCGTGGTGCCGGACCGCCCGCAGGCCACGATGAACGGGAACGGAATGTGTTCGCTCACGGCCGCACACGGTATCGCGCCGGGATCGAGGGCTGGACCGGCTGTTAGATTCCGCGGACGTGGGGTCCCCGGAGCGGCCGAACGTGCTCCTGGTCGTGCTGGACACGGCGAGGGCCGACCACTTCGGCCCGTTCGGCGGGCTGGCCTCCACCCCCGCATTCGACGGCCTGGCCGGCCGGGGCCGGGCCACCGTCGCCATCAGCACCTCGCCGTGGACGATCCCGTCGCACGCCTCGATGTTCACGGGCCTGCTCCCCTTCGACCACGGGGTCACCGGCGCCGCGGCCATCGGATCGGGCCGCCGACTGGCGTCGCTCCGCCCGGCCATCGAACCGCACTCGGCACGGTGGCTCCCCGAGGTGCTGCGCCGCTCCGGCTATCGAACCCTGGCCATCTCGGCAAACGTGTGGATCACGCCGGCCATGGGGTTCGACCTGGGGTTCGAGGAGTTCCACTCGGTGGGGATGGCCCGGGTCACACCCCGCGGCGCCGAGCTCGACCACCACTGGCGCCTCCGGGACCTGGCGCCCGACCCCATCAAGCTCCGGGCCAAGCGGACCCTCCGGTATCTCCGCGACGCCCGCAAGGGCCGGGACTTCGGCGCTCGCGAGGCAGCGGCCCGGCTGCGGGCCCTGGTCTCCGAGCCCGGCGAACGGCCGTGGTTCTGCTTCGTGAACGTCATGGAGGCCCACGCGCCGTACCTGCCGCCGGCTGGGTTCGCGGCGCTGTCCGACCGGGACCGACTGCGCGGTCCGGCCGTGAACCACAGGTACCTCGGCGATGCCTTCGTGGCCGCCTACAACCTCGGCGCGGTGAAGGACCCCCCCGAACGGGACCTCGACCTCCTGCGGGCGCTCTACGCGGGCGAGGTTTCCTACGCCGACCGCTTCCTCCAGCAGGCGCTGGAATCGCTGGGCCCGCTCCTGGAACGGACCCTGGTCGTGGTGACCGCGGACCACGGGGAGAACCTCGGCGAGGACCATCGGCTTGGGCACGCGGTCGGGATCGACGAGCGACTGGTCCGGGTGCCGCTGGCGGTGGCCGGGCCCGGTGCCCCGCCGCTCGACGGGCCGGTGACGTCGCTGGGGTCGCTGCCGGCGACGGTGGCGAGCGCGGCGGGCCCCGCCGATCACCCGTACGGCGTGTTCGACGGGGTGGCCGTCGCCCAGTACGAATCCGGCTGGAACCACCTGCGGCGAGCCGTCGAGGTGGAGCGCCGGTACCGGCTGTCGCGCGAGCAGCACGGCCGGCTCCGGGCCCCCGCCTCGCTCGCCACCGACGGGCGGACGTGGCTCCGCCGGGCCGGGAACGAGGAGCGAGCATGGCGTTCCGGCGACGAGGCCGCGGCTGCGCCCGCCGAGGACGTCGAACGGCTCCGCGAGACCCTGGCGGGGGTGGCCTCCGAGCCCGTCGTGGCTACGGCCGCCGGTCCCACGCCGGCCGAGGAGGCGGAGATCGAAGCCCGACTCCACGAGCTCGGGTACCTCTGACCACCGCTGACCTCCGCGCCGCGCCCGGCCGCTCCGCCGGCGGACCCTCGCCCCGTTGCTCCGGTCCGCGGCGAATGGCCGTTCGGCTGAGGGGCAGGGCGGGGCGGGGTTCCGGGGCTATCATGGGGCGGCTTTCGAGGCGGCTCCGGGGGGCTGGTGGCACACAGAGACGAACCGCACATTCCGCTCGCCCTGCCCGACATCGGGCCGGACGAGGAGGCGGAGGTCCTGGCGGTGCTCCGCAGCGGCCGGCTGGCCCTCGGCCCCAGGGCCCTGGAGTTCGAACGGCAGGTCTCGGCGTTCTCCGGGTTCCCGTGGGCCGTCTCGGTCTCCAGCGGCACCGCCGGGCTCCACCTGGCGGTCCGGGCACTCGGCATCGGGCCCGAGGACTGCGTGGTCACCTCCTCGTTCTCGTTCATCGCGTCGTCGAACTGCCTGCGCTACGAGGGGGCCGAGCCGGTGTTCGTCGACATCGACCCCGACACGCTGTGCCTCTCGCCGGACCTCCTCCGCGCCTACCTGGACTGCTGCAAGGACGACGGCGAGGTCCTGCGGGACCCCCGGACCGGACGCCGGGTGGCGGGGATCCTCCCGGTCGACGTGTTCGGCCACCCCGCGGACCTCCCGGCCATCCTCGAGATCGCCCGCGCCTGGCTCCTCCCCGTCGTCTCCGACACGTGCGAGGCGTTCGGCTCGCGGTACCGGCGGGCCGACGGGACGTGGGCTCACGCGGGCGCCGGCGCGGAGGTCGCGGTGGCGGCCTTCTACCCGAACAAGCAGATCACCACCGGCGAGGGCGGGATGGTCGTCGGCGCCGACCCCGACCTCGAGGAACGCATCCGGAGCCTTCGGAACCAGGGGCGGCGGCTGGGGGACTCCTGGCTCCTCCACTCGCGGATCGGGTTCAACTACCGGCTGGACGAGCTGTCGGCGGCGCTCGGCGTGGCCCAGATGCGCCGGGTCCAGGACATCCTGGCCCGCCGGGCCCGGGTGGCGGGGTGGTACACGGACGTGCTGGCGGAGACTCCGGGCGTCCGGACCATGTCCGCCCGCGACTGGGCCGACCCGGCGTGGTTCGTGGAGGCCCTTCGGGCGGACGGGGACCTCGACCGGGACCGGCTCGTGGAGCACCTGGTGGCCCGGGGCATCGAGGCGAGGGCGTACTTCGAGCCCCCCATCCACCGCCAGCCCCCGTACGCAGGCCGGGAGGACCTGCTCGCGACGCCCCTTCCCGTCACAGAGGAGGCCTCGGCCCGGACGCTGATCGTGCCGTTCTGGGCCGGGATGACCGAGGGGCACGTCGAGCGGGTGGCGGCCGCTCTCGCCGAGGGCGTCGCGGTGCAGCGTCGATGAGGCCGCGCCGGTCGGCCCGCCGGGAGTCCACTGACGCGGTGGCACCGGCCCGTCCCCGGCGGTTCTCGGTGGAGGCCATCCTCACGCCGACCGGATCGAAGCGGACGCTGTTCTTCCTGGTCTGCGACCTCCTGGTGTTCGCCGGGTCCCTCCTGGTCTCGTTCCTGATCCGGTTCGACGCGAGGGTCCCCCACGACTACCGGCGCGCCATCCCGGCGTATTTCCTGATCGCGATGGGCCCGAAGGTCGTGTCGAACGCGGCGTTCCGGCTGTACCACCTGACCTGGCGGTTCGTGAGCACCCGGGACATCATCCAGGTGTTCCTGGCCACGCTGGTCGGCTCGACGGCGTTCGGGACGGCGGCGTTCTTCCTCCGCGATGTGTTCCGGGTCCCCGCCGTCCCGCGCTCGATCCTGGTGCTGGACTTCGTCATGTCGTTCGTCGGCGTGGCCGGGATTCGCATGGCCAAGCGGATCTACCAGGTGGTCACGCTGGGCGGGGGCGCCGATGGGCGCCGGGTCCTGGTGGTGGGCGGCGGCCGGTCCGGAGAGAAGCTTCTCCGGGAGATCCGCCACGACCGCGTGAGCGGCTACCGCCCGGTCGGCGTCATCGACGACTCGCCGTTCAAGCACGGCACGTACCTCCACGGCGTGCGGGTGCTCGGCGGCCGGAACGTGATCCCGCGCGTGGTGAAGGACGAGCGGGTGGCCGAGGTCATCGTGGCCATGCCCAGCGCGCCGGGCCCGGTGATCCGGGAGGTGGTGGTGCTGGCCCGGCAGGCCGGCGTGCCGTCGGTGCGGATCCTGCCCGGGGTCGCGGCCATGCTGGAGGGCCGGGTGACGCTGGCCTCCGTCAGGGACGTGAAGGTCGAGGACTTGTTGAAGCGCCCCGCTGTGGAGCTCGATATGAGCTCGGTGGGGGAGTACCTGTACGGCCGCACCGTCCTCATCACTGGGGCGGCCGGTTCGATCGGGGCCGAGCTGGCCAGGCAGATCGCCCGCGTGGAGCCTGGGCGTCTCCTGCTGCTGGAGAAGGACGAGACGCACCTGTTCGGCCTGGAGGTCGACCTCCGCCGGGAGGCTCCGCGCGTCCCCGTGTTCCCCATCGTGGGGGACGTCCGGGATCGGGCCCGGATGCACCAGGTGTTCCTGACCTACCAGCCACAGGTGGTGTTCCACGCCGCCGCGTACAAGCACGTCCCGATGATGGAGGCCCATCCCCAGGAGGCCGTGACCGTGAACATCCTCGGCACCAAGGTCACGGCGGAGGTGGCCGCCGAGGCCGGGGTCGAGATGTTCGTGCTGATCTCCACGGACAAGGCGGTGAACCCGACCAGCGTGATGGGCGCCACGAAGCGGGTGGCCGAGATGCTGGTCCGCCGGCTCAACGAGGCCGGCGCCACGCGGTTCGTGGCGGTTCGGTTCGGCAACGTCCTGGGCTCCCGGGGGTCGCTGATCCCGCTGCTGGAGGAGCAGATCCGCCGGGGAGGTCCGATCACGGTGACCGACCCGGCCATGGAGCGGTACTTCATGACCATCCCCGAGGCCGTGCGCCTGATCCTCAAGGCCTCCACGTTGGGGGCCGGCGGTGAGGTGTTCGTCCTCGACATGGGCGAACCGGTCCTGGTCCTCGAGCTGGTGGAGGCCCTGATCCGGCTGTCGGGCCTGGAGCCCGACGTCGATGTGCCCATCCAGTTCACCGGCATCCGGCCGGGGGAGAAGCTGAGGGAGGAGATCCTTCAGGCCGAGGAGGGCACCCGGGCCACGAGCGCCGACAAGATCCTGGTGGCCAGGCTGGGCTCGGAGCCCGACCCCGTCGCGTTGGACGCGGGGATCGAGCTGCTGTCGTCCGCCGCCGCGGAGGGGAACCCCGGGCGGATCCGGGCCCTGCTGCAGGACCTGGTGGCCACGTACCGGCCCCTGCCGGGCGGCGAGAGCGACGAGACCCTGGCCGAGCTGCTGGGAGGGCCCGGGGCCGGCCGGCCCCGAGGCCCGCTGAGCCCGATGGGCGCGATGCCCTCGTGACGGACCGCTGCCTGGTCACCGGCGGGGCGGGGTTCATCGGGTCGAGCCTGGTTCGGGAGCTCCTGTCGCGCCAGTTCGGCGTTCGCGTGCTGGACAACCTCTCCACCGGCCGCCGCCAGAACCTGGACGACGTGGCCGACGACGTGGATGTCATCGAAGGCGACGTCAGGCATCTGGCCACCGTGGGACGGGCCATGCAGGGGGTGGCCCGGGTGTTCCACGAGGCGGCCATCGCATCGGTGGCCCGGTCGGTGGCCGCGCCGCTCGCGTCGCACGAGGTCAACGCCACCGGCACGCTCAACGTGCTGATCGCCGCGCGGGACGCCGGAGTGGAGCGGGTGGTGTACGCGTCGTCGTCCTCGGTGTACGGGGACACCGACCGGCTCCCGGTGACCGAGGACGTGCCGCCCCGGCCCATCTCGCCGTACGCGGTGTCGAAGCTGGCCGGGGAGCACTACCTGGCCGCGTTCCACGCCAGCTACGGCCTCCCCACCGTGGCTCTGCGGTACTTCAACGTGTTCGGCCCGCGCCAGGACCCGGCGTCCGAGTACGCGGCGGTCGTCCCGCGCTTCGCCACCGCGGCGCTCCGGGGCGAGCCGGTGACCGTCTACGGCGACGGCGAGCAGTCCCGCGACTTCACGTTCGTGGCCGACGTGGTGCAGGCCAACCTGAGGGCCGCCGAGGCTCCCGAGGCCGCCTGGGGCCGTGCGTTCAACGTCGCCTACAACCACCGCCACTCCGTGAACGAGCTACTGACGGAGATCCGGTCGCTGGTCCCGGACGTCGAACAGCCCGAGCCGGTCCACGCGCCGCCACGAGCGGGCGAGATTCGCGACAGCCAGGCCGACATCACGGCCGCCACGGAGATCCTGGGCTACCGCCCGTCGTCCACGTTCTCCGACGGCCTCCGCGCCACCGTGGAATGGTTCGCCGAACGCCTATCCTGAGATGCGCCCGGGTGTCGGAATGAGGCAGACGAAGGCGCCTTAAAAGCGCTGGCCCCACGGGGCATGTGGGTTCGAGTCCCACCCCGGGCACCACCTTGCTGAGGCAAACGTGCAGGTCAGCGGGCATGCACGAGTCGCCAAACCCCCTCCGTGCTCACGCGGTGCTCACGAACGTACTGGACAACGCTGACCGGACAGCGCGTCTGGAGGCGGTAGGTCACCAGGTTGACATTCCGGGGTCGTCGTGGTCATGGGCGATGGATGGATCTGGGCGATGCTGGCCTCGTCGCGTCCGGACGATCAGGGCCCGCGTATGCGTTCCGTGGGTCTGCGGCGTTCATGATGCGGCATGACTGACGCGCGTCCGCTCACCGAGCGGCCGGCGGGAGCGGCGGCCGCGGCGAGTGGCGGAATCGATTTCGAGGCGTTCTACCTGGCCCACCGGGTGCGGCTGTTCCGGGCGCTGGTGGTGGTCACGCGCGACGTCCACGCGGCCGAGGAGGTGGCCCAGGACGCGTTCGTCAGGGTGTGGGAGCGGTGGGACCGCGTCCGGCAGATGGAGGACCCGGCCGGCTATCTCTACCGGACCGCTTTGAACAGCTGGTTCCAGGTCCGCCGGCGGGCTGTCCGAGCGGCGAGGCGCCTCGCGGCCCCGGGCCGGGTCATCGACCCGCTCGCGATCGTGGAGGACCGGGACGACCTTGCTCGGCGCCTGCTCGAACTTCCACCCCGCCAACGGGCCGCCCTGGTCCTCATGGAGTACCTGGGACACGACTCGGCGGAGGCCGGGCGGGTGCTGGGCATCCGGGCCGGAACGGTCCGGCGGCTGGCGTCGAAGGGCAAAGCCGCGCTCCGCCGCGGCGGCGAGGAGGAGGACAGAGGATGAACGAGCCACGAGACGCGATCGAACGGGTGGGGGCCGGGTTCGATCCCCCCGGCGACGGACTGGACGATCTGCACCGCCGTCGCCAGAGGACCCGGACGCGACGGCGACTGACGGCCGGTGCGGTCGCCGTGACCGTGGCCGCCGGGGGCTCGATCCTCGCCGTCCGGGCCCTCCCCACCTCGCCCGGCGAGCCACATCCGAACATCAGGGTCCTGGCCACTGGGTCCGCCACATCCTCGACGCTCCCGACACCCGCCCCATCGGCCGGGACGACCTGTCCGGGCCCATCGAGCGACGATCAGACGCCGGTGGTTCTCTCGTCGACCTCGGGAGCCGCCGGATCGACCATCGACGTCAAAGGCACGTTCTTCGACAGCGACGAGCTGTGGATGCAGCTCTGGTGGAACGCCGGAGAGCTCGCGGGAACCGTCGATGCCCCGCCGTGGCCACCGACCGGACCCGATCTCCATTTCACCCCGGCCGGGCCCGGACCCGTGGTGGACCTCGCCTCAATCGCGGGTCCGGCCACCACCGGCCACTGTTCGTTCCAGGCCACGTTCACCGTGCCTCGCGTAAGGCCAGGCACCTACAGGGTGCAATGGGTCTTCGGTGATCAGACGAACTATCCGCGTCCGGACGGCGGATACGTCCTCTTGAGCAGTGAACTGACATTTCAAGTCACCGAGTAGGTGCCCGGCACCCAGAGGGGGCCCCGATAGTCAGTCTGGTGCGCCGCCGATTTGCTTCTCGAACAGTCTCAGGCCTTCACCGCCCCCTCACCGAGGGTCGGTCGAAGGACCGGTTCGGCCCGGCGATGAGGCCGTCGAGCGACATCGAGATGTCGAAGACCACCTTCGCCATCGTCATCGGCTCGAGCGGAGCGCGGTGACGAGGACTTCGATCGCGTCGGGGTGGCCCTGCGGATCGAGCCCGGCCGAGTTTCCGGTGCCTCCTGGGTCTCGTTACGTAGGGTTGAAGACGGAAGGAGGAAGCTCCAATGACCACCGCACCGGAGCAGAGCACGCGGGCCACATCCCCTCCTGGTGACATCCGCGGCCGGGGCGATGTCCGGGCCGAGCTCCCGGCCGTCATCGACCGGCTGAGCGTCCTGCTCGGAACTCCTGGCGGGCGTCGGCCGCGCCCTCGACGAAATACGCGATGTCGATCCGTCCCGCGTCGAGGTCCGCCTCCTCCCGGTCGTGGGCCTCGCCATCCGTATCGAGGGTGAACTCGATCCGGTTGGGGTAGGCGGGCCGCAGGCGGTCCGTGGATGGGCTCCAGGACGGGTTCCGGACGAAAACCATCGAGATCCCCGGGACGTAGCCCGACACGGGCTCTTGCTCCTTCGGCGGGCGAGAGAAATCGAGGTTCTGTGAGCCTTCGATCATGTACGGACCGGAAGAGACCAGGAACCGGCCGTAGCCGCCCTCGTGGCCTGTGGCCACTCCGAAGGGCGCCGAAGGGTCCGAGGGGCTGGGCGGGATGGGAGCCGTGAACGGCATGGCGAACCGGTAGGGCAGGTCGCCGGCCGGCCGGGTGAGGTGAACGACCAGCGTGTGGGGATCGGGCGTCTCCAGCCCGGAGATCACCGAAGCGGTGCCATTCTCGTAGTCCCGGGCCCCGGGATCACCCCGTACAGGTAGTCGTAGAACTGGTTGATGGGCAGGACCTTCCCGGGGTGGTCCGGATCCGGGAAACGGCCCGGTCGACGTCCTCCCGTCTGCCTGGTTCCACGTCGCGGGGACGCCGATCGAACACCACCGTGACCTCGTCTCCGGTCTCCGAGCCGAACCGAGCAAGCCCCTCGATAAGATCGCGAACGGCCTGGTCGGGATCGTTCCACCACCGGTTCGGTCGAGAGCCGATCAGGTTCATCCCGTCGATCAGCCACCTGCGCGCCATGTGGAACCCCATCAGCCCTCAGCTCTCGCGTGTTGAGGAGCAGACCAACCCGTACCACATTCGGTCCATTGTGCCCGCTCAGGAGCAGGAACATCGGGAGCCGCGTTTGTCAGGGCTGGCGGATTTGCGGGGAAGGCCCCCACTGAGCGTAGAATTCGCCGTCTTCTGGGCAGGGCGGAGAGGAGGAGGAAAAGTGAAGCGCCCCCGAGTGCTTTCTGCGCTCGGCGTCCTTGTGGTTAGCTTGCTGGTGTCCACGGGTGCCGTAGCGCTCACATCACAGCATCACCTCGTGCGATCCCCCACACCTCGTTGGGTGAAGCACGTGCAACGGTATCGCGGCGGCATCTCAGACGGGGTGCGGGCCACCCTGGGGACGCGGGCCGCGGGCGTCAAGACCAACGCCAGCGGATCCACGCTCACCACGCAGAAGAATCCTCAGGTTTCGGTGGCCACGACGAACGTCCAGGCCAACACGGACACTGAACCGGCCCTCCCACAGAACGAGACCGCCGTCGCCTACAGCGTGGACGACCCGGCGACCGCCGTCGCCGCCTCGAACGACTACATCGACGGCGGGCTGTGGATCGGAACCACGCATGACGGCGGCGCCACCTGGGAGAACCAGTTCATCTCCTCGCAGTTCGCCGCCACGCGCGACTGGTGCAATGGCGGAGACCCGTCCGTGGTCTACAGCGCGAAGGATCACACCTTCTACGCGTCGATGCTCTGCTTCTTCCGGGCGCACCCCGAGTCCGGAGTCGAAGTGATCCAATCCACCGACGGAGGGGACCACTGGACGGGCGCCCGATTCGCCTCCACGGTGGTCAGTAACGTGGCCGCGAAGGGTCCAACGATCGACGACTCCGTCTTCTACGACAAGGAGCTGCTTGCGGTCGACAACAACGCAACGAGCTCTCACTACGGCCGGCTGTACGTCACCTACATCAAGTTCCACCTGTTGGGCAACGGGTTCAGCGACTACTGTCCGGCCCAGATCGCTTACACCGACGACGTCGACGCGAACGACGACGGGATCCTTTCGGATACCATGTGGACGCGTCGAGCCATCGTCCCGGATGCGCCGGGCGCCAACGGCCTGGGCGAGAGCGCCAACCAGTGGGCCACTCCGGTGATCGACAGCAGCGGCGGAGTGAACGTCGCGTACGCGATCGAGGATTGCAATACCGCCATCGACCGCGGCCTGCGCTTCAAGCGTTCGACGACTGGAGGGTCGACCTGGCCGAACAGCCCCACAGTGATCGACAAGGCGGGGCAGTTCGCCGACAACCCCGACCCGTCCGATCACCTTCCGAACAAGAACGCCCGGATCCCGATCTCGCTTTCGATGGGATGGAACCCGGCATCCACCACGCTGGCGCTCGCTTACCAGAACAACGTCAACGCGGCGACGTCGGGGGCCGACATCACAGTGCAGACGTCGTCCGACAACGGAGCCACGTGGAGCGACATCCAGTACGTGAGCGTCGAGGCGGACGGGACCACGCCGGCTCCGAACGATCAGTTCTTCCCCTCGATCCAGGCCGATCCGGGAAGTGCGGGATGGCACGTGATGTTCTACGACAACCGCAACGATCCCGATAACACGCTGATCGAGACGTTCCTGGCCGAAACGTCGGGAGCAGGCTGGACGAACACGGACATCAGCACCGCTTCGTGGAACCCGAACCTGTCGTTCTTCTCGTCGGGCTCGTTCTTCGGGGACTACATCCAGTTGGCCGAGGCTCCCGGCTACGAGTACCCGATCTGGGCGGACGGACGGAACACCCCCGGGCCGCCGAAGGGACAGACCGACATCTTCACGGTCCCGAACTAAGTCCGGATCGATGTGAAGAGGGGGCGGCCCAGCGCCGTCCCCTCTTCCTGTACGAGCGGCATGGGCAGTCGCTTGCGGGTGAAAGTCCCGCGGTGAGGAGGTGATGCCGAGCCTAGCCACAGGCAAGGGCTCCGTCGCGAGGCGGGGTCTGAAGGAAGCCCGTTGAGGCAAACCCCTGCACCGAGGAACACTTCATCGCCTACGAGGCGGGGCCGGACCGGATGAGCCGGCACGACACCGCGAAGTTCGTCATCACCAAGGGCCGGTCAGGTAGAGGCGGCGGCGGTAGGGGGACAGTGGCTGCCCTTATCCGTGGAGGCCTGTCGGGGTGCCGGGACCGGGTTGGATGCCGAACCGGCCGCGCGGAAGGCAACGACCGCGTGGACCCGACAGGAGTCAGCAGAGGCCGTGGTACCGGCGGGGAGAGCGTTCGCCGGGAAGGGGCCGAACATCAGGCGAGGCGGGTCGAGCCCTCGATGTCGGTGATGACGAAAGTGACCACCCCGGCGGGCAGCGGCGCGGCCGGCTCTTGCCGCTCACCGAACAGGGGGTTCGAGCCGCCGCCCTCGCTCCTGCTGGGCTCGTCCGCGAGCACCCCATCGGGGGCCCGTCCCACAGATGCACCCTCCTCTCCGGCGTCGCAGGCGCTGCACTTGCTGGCGCCAGGCCCGCCGAGAATACCGGGTGCGAGGACGATCTCAGTGCTCGATGGGGTGCTGCGATCTCGGCCGGCTCGAGCAGCGTCCCTGCCATCTCAGACCACCCCTCAAGACGGCTAGCTGCTTAGGGCCGGCGAGGTTGTGCACGCGACTTGGTCCACGGGACACGGACCAGCAGCTCAAAGCCTCCGTCGGTCCGTGTGGATTCTGTAGGCGCCCGACCCGGGCACGTAAACGCGCTGGTCAGACCCCTATTTCTGCGGCCCGATGTGGCTTCGTGCTCGCAAAAGTCTCCGAAGACTCGATTGTCGAGCATCGTGGGTTCGGGCGGCTGGGTCCCGGAGGCTCCGGGGAAGGAGGCGCGGTGATCTTCGGTGGGGATCGACAGGGTCGAGGGCGGGCAGGTCTGCTGTCCCCGCACGATTGACGGAAAGGGAGGGCACGTTTGAGGATGAGTTCCGCAGAGTAGGGAGTTGGGAATGGAGGGTAACCACTTTCACGTCTTCGTGCGCGATCTCGCTAGCGCATTGGGCTCCACGGAGTGAGGTGGTCATCGTGTACGTCGATCCCAAGGACGGGCCGGTGGAGGTGGCTCGCCATCCGCTGTCCACCCCGGGCCGTCCCCAGATCTCCGACGAGCACTACCCGCCCCGCCCGTCCGGGCCGCTCGGGCGGGAGCCCCGGCCCCGCAACGCCTTCGGGCAGGCCTTCCTGGCCCTGGGAGACGGCGCCGCCACCTGGCCGACCGAGGCGGCCGGGGTGGGGGCCCCGAGGATCCGTCAGAAGATGGCCGAAGCCGTCGCCCTGGCCAAGCTCAACGGCACCGCGCCCGTGGACCAGGCGCTCGGGGTGGCCGCGGTGGCCGGGCGGTTCGCCGAGAGCGACCTCGGACCCATCCTGGCCCACGATCGTGAGGCCGCCCCGGGAGATCCCCGTGGTGCCTCCGAGGACCACACCCTGCAGCCCGGTACCGGCGCCTGGGACCGGCTTCGATGAGCACGGCCGGCCATTCCTTTGAGATTTGCGCGGTTCGGGTCGCGAAATCGGGCAGGCGTCGGGAACCCAAGGCGATCTTCACTGCAGGATTCTCCAATCAGGATCGGCCGTATGAGAAACGCTCCGGGCGGCCTCCGTGACACCCCGAGGCCCGCCGGATTCGAGCTGTCGCGAGGCTATGCGTGTCCATTCTGTGCTGGGATGTCCTTCCGGGTGCGCTGATACCTCACCCGGCGAAGGAGCCGATGACCGCAGTGGACGTGATCGATCGAGGTCGCGAGACCTTCTGACGGCGGGCGCGGGTAGATGCGCACTGGCAGCTGTCCATTCACCTAGCGGGGCGAGATGTTCTGGTTGAGCCGTAGGAAGTTGTCCGGGTCGTACTCTCTCTTGAGAGACCTTAGCCGCTCGAACTTCTCGTCCCCGTAGGCCTTCCGGATCCGCTCCTCCCCTTCATCCATCAGGAAGTTCACGTAGACGCTCGTGTGATAGGGCGAGAGCGCGGACCAGTACGACCGGGCCCACTCCCGCTCCTCCTCGAACCCGGCGGCAGACTCGGTATTTCCGTTGATGTTGAAGGTGTGGCCGGCGGTGCGCCCGTTGAAGGCGGTCTCGCCCTCGCCGACGCGTGCGACCGCTCCTCCCATGTGCCAGAGCGCGATACTCGTGATCGGAGAGGTGATCTGGTTGCCGTACTCCACCATGATGTTGACGATGTCCTCGTTGAGCTCTGCGACGTCGCAGGAACGGACGTAGTACCAGCACCCGGGGCGGAACGATGGGTCGAACATTTGCTGATGCGTGAGATACGGCTTGGGCACGCAGAGGTCGAGGACTGGCGACCCGAACTCCTTCAGCGGGCGGACGACCCGCTCGCCCTCCTCAACGGAGCCGGCGTAGCAGCACACAACCCCAACCACGCGCTTCCCGACGACATCGGGCGGCACGACGGGAAGGGCGGGAGCCTTGCGCTGCACGACGATCGTCATGAGCTCGTCGGGGGCGTCTGCTATCCAGTCGCGGTAGAAGCGCAGGACGTTCGCCGCCTCGTCCATCGGCCAGAAGATGGGACCGGCTACGATCTGGGGGCCAAGAGGATTGAGGCGGAACTCGAACTCTGTCACGATGCCGAAGTTGCCGCCTCCTCCCCTGATGCCCCAGAAGAGGTCGGCGTTCTCGTCCTCGCTCGCCTTGACGAGCTCGCCCTCGGCCGTGATCACGTCGACGGAGAGCAAGTTGTCGATGGTGAGGCCGTACTTCCGCTGAATGAAGCCGATCCCCCCGCCCAGCGTGAGCCCGGCCACGCCCGTATGCGATACGAAGCCGGCAGGCACTGCGAGCCCGAAGGCCTGCGCCTCGCGATCGAGCTCCCCGAGCAGGACGCCGGCCTGCGCTCGAGCCGTGCGCCCCACGGGATCGGCCCGGACTCCTTTCATCGGGGACAGATCGATGACCAAGCCGTCGTCGCAGACGGAATAACCGGGGAAACTGTGGCCTCCACCTCGTACGGCGACGAGGAGACCGTGCGTCCTCGCGAAGCGCACCGCAGCGATCACGTCCGCCACTCCGGCACAGCGCGCGATCAGCGCCGGGTACCGGTCGATCGAACCGTTCCACACCCTCCTTGCCTCTTCGTAGGAGCCGTCACCGCGGCGAATCACCTCGCCGCGAAGGGTCGTTGCCAGCTCGTCCTCCGCGCGCCGGTCAAGCCGGACACGCTCGCTCGTAGGCGTCGAGAATCTCGTCATGCCCCGAGTGTCGACCGAGAGACGGTCCCTGTCAGGAACCTGGGTTCCACCCCTGCTCCGCGATGAGCCGGGCCGGGTCGATGATGACGATCCGGTCGCGTTCTGTCCGCACGACGCCGCCCTGGCGAAGTTCCCGCAGCACCCGTACGATCACCTCCCGAACCGTTCCCACGGCGTCCGCCAGTTCCTGCTGGCTGGTCGGGACTGTGAGCTCATCTCCTGCTTCGTCGGGCGCGCGCTCTGGCTCGCGCTCCGAGGCCAGGTCGAGCAGATGGCGGGCCACGCGCTGGCGCACAGTTGCGAAGGCGCTACCCGGGATTTCGTAGATGAAGCTCCGCGCCCGTTCACTGAGCTCGCCCAGGAACGTTCGAGCGACCCGCATGTCTCGCTCCGCCGCGCGGGAAGCGACTGTCGGAGACATCTTCAGCAGCTCGGCGTCTACAAGCGCTTGTGTTGTCGCCGGCATTGCAAACCCGGTCGCGAATAACGACATGGTTCCGATCAGCGCGCCCGGTCGGCAGTACCGGACGGTCATCGTGCGGCCGTCTGGCGCAGTCACGAACACTCGGACGACGCCGGAAATGACGAGCTCCAGATGCTGGGCCTTCTCACCCTCCCGATGGGTCACCGACCCCGCAGGAATCTTCAATCTGATGGCGCCGGTCACGAGCTCGTCGAGAACCTCGGGGGGCAGGTCGCGCAGCTGCGACATCGAAACCGCGGAGCGGACATCAGCATCCACAGTGCAAGCCTATGGCGGTTGCGGACTGCGAGCCGTAGGCGCCGCGGCCACGGCCGGTGCCCCACGAAGCTCGGAGATCCAGCCCTTGTCTCACACGTGATACAATGCCCCCGGCGATGAACGAGGTCACGATCCGCGAGCTGCGGAACCAGGGGGGGAAGGTGGTCGATCGCGTCATGAGGGGCGAGCGGGTCACGGTCACACGCGGTGGGAAGCCGGTCGCTGAGCTTCGCCCACTCCGCAGCAGGGGACTCACGGCCAGAGCGCTCCTGGAGCGATGGCGGCGGCTGCCGCTCGTGGACCCCGACCGCCTTCGGGCCGACATCGACGCCGTCCTTGAACGTTCCGTGTGAGCGTCCAGGCGCGAGCCACCCGGGGTTTGCTCGACACCAGCACCCTCATGCTGCTCACGCGGATCACCGATCCCGAGCTGCTTCCAGAGGAGCCTCTCATCTCCGCTGTCACGCTTGCGGAGCTTTCGGTCGGTCCGCTGGTCGCGACCACGGAGGAAGGGCGGTCCGCACGACAGGCGCACCTTCAGCAGGCCGAAGCCGATTTCGATCCGCTCTCCTTCGATGCGGCGGCGGCTCGCGCGTTCGGTCGGGTCGCCGCCTCGTTGCGGCAAGCGGGACGGAAGCCCGCCGCGCGGGCCTACGACGCGATGATCGCGGCGGTGGCCATCGCGAACGGCCTTCCTCTCTACACGTGCAACCCGGAGGACTTCGGAGGCATCGATGACCTCGACGTGGTCGCCATTCCACACCCGGACGCAGGGCGATAGCCCGTCGGCGTCTCGCGCCCCCGACGGATCAGGCGGCGAACTGATTCGCTGCCGATCCGAGATGACGCTCTCGACGATCCGGAGAGACTGGTGGAGCGACTGGCTGACCCTCCATCGGGCCGGATCACCGACGTTCGTGCTCGCGCGGTGCTCGCGGACGAGGCGCCACCCGCCGTCATCGGACAGCATGAACCGCTCAGCCGCCTCCGTAAACGTGCACGTCGCGGCACCGTCCATCACCCAGCGGCACCCCCCATCACAGCGGTAGTCGAAGTTCGAATCCCACCCCGGGCACCGCGGTCGGGCGGGCCGAATACGCTGGTCACGGCGTTTCCCGAATCCACCTTGGCACCGCCGAGCTGGTCTTCGTGCAGGGCTGCGTCGTTCTGCCAACCTCTGGGACTGCGTCTCAGAGGATTCGAGCCCCCGCCCGCTGCTGGATGGTCGCTTTCACGTTGGTGGCTGACAGGCTACGCAGGGATCGGGCGAGCAGCGCGGCGAGCTCTGCCCGGGAGCGAATCCCGAGCTTCCGGTACACGTTTCCGAGGTGGAAGCCCACGGTCTTGGGGCTCAGGAACAGGAACGCGGCGGCTTCCTTGTTCGTGGCCCCCGCGGCCACCACCTCGGCCACCTGGAGCTCCTGGGGGGTGAGCCGAATGAGCGGAGTAGTGGCCTTCGGCAGCGGGGCAGGAGCGCCAGCGGCCCGCAGCTCCCGGTGCGCCTGCGCGGCCCAGGGGCCGGCGCCGAGCCGCTCGAAGCTGTCGAGCGCCCGCGCCAGATGCTCCCGGGCCTTGGTGAGGCGCCTGGCCCGCCGGAGGCGCTCCCCGTAGCACAGCTCCGTCCGGGCCCGCTCGAAGGGTGTGGGGGTCCGCGCGTGCCAGGACATCGCCTCGCCGAACCTCCAGTCCAGCTCGTCGTCCTCGGCCAGGAGGAGCCGCACCCGCGCCGCCCCGGCCATCCCCCCGGCGTGCCCCGACTCGCCGGCCCAGCGCTCCAGGGCCTTGAGCCCTGGCACGGCCTCATCTGCTCGCCCCGCACGGACCCGGGCCTCGGCCGCGTCGGCGGCCCACTCGGAAGTGGGGCGTACGGAGAAGGATGAACAGAGCCGCTCCACCTCCTCGAACTCCCGGACCGCCTCGTCGAACCGCCCCAGGCCGAGCTCCAGCTTCCCCAGGGCCGCCCGGATCCAGACCACCGGATTGCCCGACCGGGCTGCACGCTCGAGGGCCAGAGCTGCATGTGACCGGCATTCCTCCTCCCGCCCCATCGCTGCCTCGAGTGGGCAGAGGAAGTAGAGGATGATCTCCACGGACTGTCCGGTGTCCTCCGCAAGCCGGACCGCCTCGGTCCCCTCGGCGTACGCCTCGGGCCACCGGCCGAGCCAGTAGTCGATCCAGCACAGGACGGCGAGGGGGAGGGGCAGGACGCCCGGGACGGCCCGGCGCCGAGCGTTGCTCACGACCCGTTCCACCAGCCGCCGAGCCCTGGCGTACTCCTCGAGGAAGGCGAGAGCGAACGCCTGGATGGCTATGCCCTCATGTCCGACCAGTGGGTCCAGCTGTTCGAAGAAGGGCTGGACGGCGAGGATCATCGGCCGAGCCTCGGCCTCCCGCCGGAAGTTGAGCAGGATGCTGCTCAGCGCAGAGAGGGCCAGAGGATTCTCCGGGGCCAGCTCGACGGCCCGGGAGCTCGCAGCGAGCCCTCGAAGGGGGGCGAAGAGGTGGGCGGCGGTTGCCGCCTCCGCCAGGAGCCGGACCGCGCGCTCCCGGTCGAGCGTCAGTACCCGCTCCGCCTCTGCCACCAGCAGCTCGAACGCGTCCATGGGGTTGCCCCGCCAGGTCTCGATCCGAGCCCGGAGCTCGTTGATGTCGGCCTGGAGCAGCGGATCGTCCGCGACACCCAGGGCATCCTTCAGGAGGTCCACCGCCCGGTCGAGAGCGCCCACCAGGCGGAAGTGCCCGCCGGCGGCGAGGAGGCGCCGTGCCGCGTGCTCCCGGTGGGTGGACAGTCGGGCGGCCCGCTCGTACGCGGCCCCTGCCTCGGCGTGGGCCTCCCGCTCCGCTGCCCGATCCCCCGCCAGCTGCAGCTCCATGGCTACCTGATCGTCGAGCCCCACCGCCGCCATGGCCAAGTGCCAGGCCCGGGCCTCCAGGTGCTCGTCACCCACGAGACTGTCGGCAAGGGCCCGGTGGGTCGCCCGCCGCTCCGCGGCGGGCGCCGCGTAGTAGCACGCCGACCGGATCAAAGGGTGGCGGAAGGCGATCTCTCCGCGACGGACGAAGACGAGCCCGGCCTCCTCGGCTGGAGCTAGGGCCTCCAGGGCACTCCCCAGCCGTTCCATGGCCGGGCCGAGGACGGCTCCCGCGGCCGGCGAGGCTGCGGCGGTCACGAGCAGGGCCCGCCGCGTGACACCCGGGAGGCGCGCGACTCGCCGACGGAACGCGGGCTCCAGGCCGGGGCCCAGCGGAAAGGGCTCGTCCAGGTGGTGAGTTCCCGCAAGCTGCTCTGGACTCAAGGTCGAGGCCAGCTCCACGAGGGCTAGGGGATTCCCTCCGGTCGCTCGGTGGAGAGCCTGGGCCACCTCGGGGGCCACGGGGACCTCCGCTCGGGCCTCGAGCAGGGCTCTGGAGTCCTCCTCCTCGAGCCCGACCAGGCGAAGGACTGGGAGCCCCGAGGTCTCCAGGACATCGCCTTCCCCCTCCCGCGTGGCGAACAGCAAGACCACCCCTTCGGCCTCCATCCGCCTGGCAGCGAACAGAAGGGCCTCGGCTGAGGCGTGGTCGAGCCAGTGGGCGTCGTCCACGACCACCAGAAGCGGAGTCCGGGCCGCCCCGGCGGCCAGAAGGCTGAGGACGCCCGCGTAGGTGGTGAACCGATCCGTGGCAACGGGAGGGCCGAGGGCCAGGGCTCCAGCCAGGGCGGCCGCCTGGGGCTCGGGGATCTCCGACAGGTGGGAGAGCAGGAGGCGAACCACCTCGGAAAGCCCGGCGAAAGGGAGGTGGTACTCGAACTCCGTTCCTCGGCCGGCGAGCACGCTGAATCCATCCGCCATCCTTCGGGCGTGCTCCAAAAGGATCGTCTTGCCTACGCCGGGCTCGCCAACAAGGATCAGGGCGCCGCTGCGGCCCGTGCGAGCATCCCCGAGCAAGCGGGCGATCTCCTCCCGCTCGGGCCAACGCCCGAGGAGCGTGCGGTCTCGCTGCTGGCCCACGAGCGTCACCCCGCTCGGGCGTCGCGGCCCCGCCCGCTCTCTCAGTCCCCGTCCCACCCCGTTCTTCGGGGATAGTAAAGCACCAACACGACCACCCGAGGATCAGGGATTCCCCCTCTTTCACCACCGGGGTCAGGAAGGGGCGAACCGGACCGTCTCGGTTGGTTTGCCGGCGAACTGCTCGGGAGGGCCGAAGGTCCCGGTGCTGGGGGATCGGTCGAGGGATCGCTCAGGCATCCACAGGGAATCGCTCGGGCGCAGTGCTGCCATACCATCCCGCCATCCCGCCACGATGGGTGGACTCGGCACGATCTTGGGAGTCCCTGACGGCTTGGGCTCGACAGGATGACCCGGCACAGCGACCACGACACCGTGAACGCCCGCCGTCCGAACCTAGGCATTCGCCCTATACACAACATGTCCCCGCCTCCCTAGGCTCACGCGGTTGAGATTGCGCTTCGGCTGTGCAGGGGGGCCTTCGGAGGTCCGCTTTTCGAGGGATGAGCCTTCAAGGAAGGGGCGAGACCCAGCAGATCGTGCGGAGTGGCTCCATCGCGTTGAGGTCTGGTCCTCCGCGTTGAGGTCTGGTCCTCGTCGCCTCGCCGGAACACCAGGATTGGGTGGGGCGTGGAGACGGCT
>WNGB01001916.1_pt1 | contig 33938 bp, 30 predicted proteins | sample 5400681 | NCBI WGS metagenome assembly WNGB01 (sample SAMN13153367, study PRJNA577476) | soil metagenome | isolation source: 115 cm soil or saprolite under grassland replicate 2 | place: USA:California | collected 2016-06-15
GGCGAGCCGAAGAAGTAGGCGCGCGCTCCGGCCCGCGTCCCTTGCATGCACGATCCGCTCGCACCACTCCTCGTCGACGGCGTCATCGACGAGGTCGTCACGCGTCTCAAGAGCGGCAAGGAGGCCGATCTCTGGGTCGTGCGCCACGCCGGCGAGTCCATCGCGGCGAAGGTGTACAAGGCGCGCCAGACGCGATCGTTCCGGAACGACGCGGTCTACCGCGAGGGACGCCAGGTCCGCGACACGCGCACGCAGCGCGCGATGGACCGCGGCAGCCGGTTCGGCCAGGCCGCCGCGGAGGAGGCGTGGAAGACGAAGGAGGCCGACGCGCTTCACGCGCTGCACGCGGCGGGCGTGCGCGTCCCGCGCCCGGTGATGTTCTACGAGGGCGTCCTCCTCATGGAGCTCGTCCTCGACGCCCACGGCCATCCGGCGTCGCGGCTCATCGACGCGCGCATCGCGCGCGAGGACGCCGCGGCGATGTACGCGGACCTCCGCGCGCAAGCCGTGCGGATGCTCGGCTGCGACCTCATCCACGGCGACCTCTCGCCCTACAACGTGCTCGTCGGTGCGCACGGGCCCGTCGTGATCGACTTCCCGCAGGTCGTCGGAGCCGCGCACAACAGCCAGGCCGAGTCGTTCTTCCACCGCGACCTCGAGAACCTGCGCCGCTTCTTCGCGGCCATCGACCCCGCGCTCGGCGCAGCTGCGGGCGACGCGCGGGAGATCTGGCGCGCGTACGTCCGCCGCGACCTGACGGCCGACTTCGTTCCGACCGGCCGCGAGCCGCCTGCGCCGCAGCGGACGGGCGGGGGGGAGCGCGCCCCGCACGCGAAGGGCGGTGGGCAACACGCGCAGCCGAGCGGAGGCGGTCACCCGCGCGAGCGCGGGGCGCAGGAGCGGCGCGGACCGCGCGGCGAGCAGCACGCCCGCCCCGAGCCGCACCCGCGCGCGGAGCAGCGCCACCGCGGCGAGCAGCGCGCGCCAGCCGAGCAACAGCAGCGCGGCGGACCGCAGCAGCGCGGCGCACCGCAGCAGCAGCGCGGCGCACCGCAGCAGCAGCGCGGCGCACAGCAGCAGCGCGGCGCACCGCAGCCGCAGCGCGGCGCACAGCAGCAGCGCGCCGGACCGCAGCGCGCCCCTCAGCAGCAGCCGCAGCGCGGCCCTCAGCAGCAGCGCGGCGGGGCGGAACGCCGGCGCGCTGCGCCCACGCCCGAGGTCGTCCGCGTCGTGAGGCCGCCGCTCCCGAAGGCGGGCGCGCCCGGCGCATCCGCGTCCACCGTGAAGCACGCCCCCCCCGGCTCGTCCGGGGCGACGGCGCACGGCGCGCAGCCCGGCCCGCACGGCCGCAGCGACGACGGGCGCGGGCCGCGGCGTCGCCCCGGCGGCTGGAGCCGCTGAGCCGCGCCCCAGCGGGCGCGGCGGGGAAGGGGAACGTGTCGGGGCGCGACGGGACGGGGTCGGCGGCGGGGGGCGCCGCGTACGCTGCGGCCGCATACGTCGTGTGGGGGCTCTTCCCCCTGTACTTCCGATCGCTCGCCGGCGTTCCAGCGCCGGAGATCCTCGCCCACCGGATCTCCTGGTCCGCCGCGTTCCTCGTCCTGCTCGTCTCCGTCCGGCGACGCTGGCCCGAGGTCCTCCAGCAGCTCACCCCCGCCGTCGTCGTCCGGCTCGCGGTGAGCGCGACGCTCATCTCCGTCAACTGGCTCATCTACATCTGGGCGGTGAACGCGCAGCACGTGCTCGACGCGAGCCTCGGGTACTTCGTGAACCCGCTCGTCTCGGTGCTGCTCGGCGTGGTGTTCCTGCGCGAGCCGCTCTCGCGCCGGCAGCTCGTCGCGGTGCTGCTCGCCACCGCGGGCGTCCTGTCGCTCGTCCTGCGCGCCGGGCGCGTGCCGTGGATCGCGCTCTCGCTCGCCGTGACGTTCGGGCTGTACGGGCTCATCCGGAAGCGCGTGGCGGTGGACGCGACGGCGGGGCTCCTCGCCGAGGTGGCGGTGCTCGCGCCGCTCGCGCTCGGCTGGCTCGCGTGGGTGACCGCGTCGGGCCGCGGACACTTCGCCGGAGGGCCGCTCCGCGCCGGGCTCCTCGTCTCGAGCGGCGTCCTCACCGCCGTCCCGCTCATCTGGTTCGCGGTGGGCGTGCGGCGGCTCCGCCTCGCCACGATCGGGCTCCTCCAGTACCTGAACCCGACGATGCAGTTCGCGATCGCGGTCGTCGCCTTCGGCGAGCCGCTCACCGCGGCGCACCGCCTGGCCTTCGCCTGCATCTGGGCGGCGCTCGCGATCTACACGTCGGAGGCGGTCGGGAACGCGCGGCGGGCCGTCGCGGCCTGACCCGCTCGCCCGACCGGGCCGGACCGCATCAGGGAGTGGATGCGGCGCCGACGCTGCGCTATTCGAACGTCTGCGAGCGGCAAGGCCGGGACGACGCCATGCGCGAGTACAACTTCGACGGCCTCGTCGGCCCGACGCACAACTACGGCGGGCTGTCGCGAGGCAACGTCGCGTCGACGGCGCACGGTGGCCGGGTGTCGAACCCGCGCGCGGCCGCGCTGCAGGGGCTCGCGAAGATGCGGTTCGTCTACGACCTCGGCGCGGGCCAGGCGGTGCTGCCGCCTCAACCGCGACCGAGCCTCCACACGCTCCGGCGGCTCGGGTTCACCGGGCTCGACGAGGAGGTGATCGCGCGCGCCGCCCGCGAGGGGGATCACCTGCTCCGGCTCTGCTCGAGCGCGTCGTCGATGTGGGCCGCGAACGCGGCGACCATCGCGCCGTCGGCGGACAGCGCGGACGGCCGGGTGCACCTCACCGCGGCGAACCTGGCGGCGATGTTCCATCGCGCGATCGAGGCCGACACGACGTGCGCGGTCCTGCGCGCCATCTTCGCCGACGAGGGGCGGTTCGTCGTTCACGCGCCCTTGCCGTCCGCGGCGCACCTGTCGGACGAGGGGGCGGCGAACCACATTCGGCTCGCCGGGCGAAACGGCGCGGTCCACCTCCTCGCCTGGGGCCGGAGCGCGTGGGAGTCGGTCGACGGTCCGGCGCGGTTCCCGGCGCGCCAGACTCGCGAGGCGAGCCACGCGATCGCGCGGCTGCACCAGCTCGCGCCCGAGCGCACGCTGTTCCCGCGCCAGCATCCCGCCGGCATCGACGCGGGGGCGTTCCACACCGACGTGCTGGCGGTCGGCCACGGACGGTTCCTGATCATGCACGAGCTCGCGTTCGCCGAGCGCGAGCGGCTCGTCGCCGAGCTCCGCGCGCTCATGGGCGACGAGCTCCGGGTCCTCGTCGCGACCGAGGGCGAGCTGCCGCTCGCGGACGCCGTCGCGGCCTATCCGTTCAACTCCCAGCTCCTCGAGCTGCCGGACGGTTCCCTCGTCCTGCTCGCCCCCGAGGAGAGCCGGGAGAACGCGCGCGCGCGGGCGTTCCTCGAGCGGGTCGTCGCCGAGGACGACGCGGTCACGGGCATCCACTACCTCGACCTGAACCAGTCGATGAACAACGGCGGCGGCCCCGCCTGTCTCCGTCTCCGCGTCCCCCTGACGGAGGAGGAGGTCCGCGCGGCGTCGGCCGACGTGTTCTTCTCGCCGGAGCTCCACGCGCGCCTCGTCGCCTGGGTCGAGCGCCACTACCGCGACCGCCTCGTCCCCGCGGATCTGGCGGATCCGGCGCTCGCGCGCGAGGGGTTCACCGCGCTCGACGAGCTCACCGCGATGCTGAGGCTGGGATCGGTGTACGAGTTCCAGCGGTGAGGCGGCCCGTCGGGTTGCGGGCCCGAAGCCGGTGGATGGGTCTCCGGGTGGAGGCGCCGTTGCGCCGGGAGCGGCGCGTCACTCGGCTTCGACCGGCACCTCGTAGATCTCGGCCGTCGGGTGGCCAGCCCGCTCGTGCACCTTCAGCACCGCATCCTTGCTCGGCCCCTCCGACAGGCAGAACGCCTTCCCGCTCTCCGGATCTGCCCACGCCTTGATGAAGTGGACGCCCTCCTCCCGCTCGACCGCCTGGTCTTGCGCATGCGCCTTGGCCAGCTGCTCGTGGGTCACGCCCTTGAATCCGCTGTGCACGTCCATGAATCGGCTCATCGGCGGCCTCCTTCCGCCCAAGGTACCCACGTAGTTCCGACTCGACCAAGCCGCGCGCGCCTGAATCCGTCGCGCCGCGCCGCGCCGCGCCGCGCTACGCTGGCGCGTCCTTTCGGGCTCGCGCGATCTTCTCGATCCATGCGGCGAACGCCTCGACGAATTTGTGGAGGAGCTCGCGCGTGCCGTCGTTCGTCAGGTTGCCGTTGCCGTCGAGGAGCGCCGCGACGCCGCCGATGTACGCCTCCGGCTGCTGCATGGCGGGCATGTCGAGGAACACGAGCGACTGGCGCAGGTGGTGGTTCGCCCCGAACGCGCCGACCGCGCCGGGCGAGACGCTCACGATCGCGGCAGGCTTGCCGGCCCAGGCGCTGTGGCCGTGCGGGCGCGACGCGACGTCGATCGCGTTCTTGAGGACGCCCGGGACGGAGCGGTTGTACTCGGGCGTGACGAACAGCACCGCGTCGACGGCCCTCACGCGTTTGCGGAACTCGGTCCACTCGGCGGGCGGGTTCGCGTCGAGGTCCTGGTCGTAGAGCGAGAGCTGCCGGATCTCGAGGATGTCCAGGGTGAGCGAGGTCGGGGCGAGCGCCGCGATCGCCTTCGCGATCTTCCGGCTGTACGACTCCTTGCGCAGGCTGCCGACGAGGACGGCGACGTTTCGCGGGGTTCCCATGGTCCCTCCTGCGGGCGCGGCGGCAGCGCCGCGACTGGGTGCGGCGGGTGTAGCGCCGGCAGGGGCGCGCGGCCCGACCGAGGAGGGGCCGGCCGTCCGTCGGTCCGCCTACGGCTCGAGCCGGTCGCGCAGCCGGTAGCCCACTCCGGGCTCGGTGACGAGGAGGCGCGGCCGCGCGGCATCCGCCTCGATCTTCTTCCGCAGCTCGGCCATGTGGACCCGGACGTAGTGAACCTCGGTGGCGTTCGGCCCCCACACCTCCTTCAGGATCTGCCGGTGGGTCAGCACCTTGCCGGCGTGGCGGGCGAGGAGCGCGAGGAGGCGGAACTCGGTCGGGGTGAGCCGGACCTCGCGCCCGTCCACGTTCACCTCGCGGCGAGCGAGGTCGATCCGGAGCGGCCCGACGTCGATGACGGGCTCCTGCTCCGGCGCGGCGCGGGCATGGCGGAGCGCGACGCGCAGGCGCGCGAGCAGCTCGTTCACGCCGAAGGGCTTCGTGAGGTAGTCGTCCGCCCCCGCGTCGAGCGCGTTCACCTTGTCCTCCTCGCGCCCGCGCGCGGAGAGCACGATGATCGGCGCGCGGGTCCACTCGCGCAGGCGGCGGGCGAGGTCGATCCCGTCGCCGTCGGGGAGCCCGAGGTCGAGGAGGAAGACGTCCGGGTTGTAGCTCGTGGCGAGCTGCTCTCCCTCGCGGACCCCGCCCGCCTCCACGAGGCGGTAGCCGTGCGAGGTGAGCGCGGCGCGGAGGAAGCGGCGCATCTGCGGCTCGTCTTCGACGACGAGCACGAGCGGCTCCGTTCCCGTCATGCCGCCGCCCCTCCTCCCGCCTCGGCCGACCGCGGTGGCGGCTCGGCCGGGAGCGGGAGCGTGAGCCGAAACACCGCGCCGCCCCCCGGGCGATTCGCGGCGGAGAGGCGGCCGCCGTGCGCCTCGGCGATGGCCCGGGCGATCGGGAGGCCGAGCCCGACGCCTCGGACGCCGCCGTGATCGCCGCGCTGAAATCGCTCGAACACGCTCTCCTCCTCGCCGGCCGCGAGCCCAGGTCCGCGATCCGCGACGTCCACGACGAGGGTTCCTCCTTCCCGCGCGGCGCGGATGTCGATGTCCGAGCTGGGCGGCGTGTACTTGGCCGCGTTCTCGAGCAGGTTGAGGAAGAGCTGCTCGACGAGCACCGGGTCGATCGAGAGGAGCGGCACGTCGTCGGCGATGGCCGTCGTGATCTTGCGCGCCGCCAGCCGCCGCTCGAGTCGGGTGAGCGCCCCGCCGATCACCTCGACGAGCGGGACCCACTCACGCTTCGGCTCGACCGCCCCGGAGTCGAGCCGCGTCATGTCGAGCAGGTTCGAGACGAGCCGCTCGAGCCGCTCCGCCTCCTCGCAGACCGTCTCGACGAGATCGCGGCGCAGGGCAGGGTCGAGCGCCGCCTCGTCGCGGAGCATCGTCCCGGCGCCGGTGATCGCGGCGAGCGGTGTCCGCAGATCGTGGGAGACGGCGGAGAGGAGGCCGCTCCGAAGCTCCTCGGTCTTCACCCGGAGCGCCGCCTGGCGGGCCTCCTCCGCGAGCCGGACGCGGTCGAGCGCGAGCGCCGCCTGCCTCGCGAAGGCGTCGAGGAGCGTCCGCTGCTCCGAGCCGAGCCGGCGCTCGCCGGGGGACCGCAGCGCGAGCACGGCCACCACCTCCGCCCAGGTGCGGAGCGGCACGCAGAGGACCGCCTCGCCCGCATTCGTATCGGTGCCCCGGCCGGCCACCTGGGCGTGATCGTGCGCCCAGCGGGCGACGGCGAGCTCGGACGGACCGAGGACCGCGTCGTCGGGGTGCGCCGCGAGCGCAACGAGCTCGTTCACCCCGGCTGCGCGCAGGAAGACCGCGGGCATCCCGAACGCCTCCGAGACCCTCCGGACGCAGACCGCCGCCACGCCCTGCGCGTCGAGGGCGGCCCCGAGGTCGCGGCTCACCGCGAGGAGCGCGGCGGTCCGGCGCTCGCGCGCTACCGCGTCCTGTCGCTCCTCCCGGAGCTTCAGGGTGAGGGTGGAGATGACGACGCTCACGCCGAACATCATGATGAAGGTGAGGACGTACCGCGCGTCCGCGACGTCGAGCGTGTACCGGGGCGGGACGAAGAAGAAGTCGTACGCCGCGACGGCGAGCGCCGCCGCGAGGAGCGCCGCGCGGCGCCGCGTGGTCGCCGCGGCGATCATGACTCCGAGGAGGAACAGCATCTCGACGTCGGGAACGTCGAGGAGCGCCTTCGTCGCGAGCGCGAGCGCGGTGGCGGCGGCGATGATCGCCGCGGCGCGCAGGTAATCGCTCATGGACCAGACTCATGCACCACCGGTCCGTTCGGTCAAGCGTGGCGGGCCGAGGTGCCGGTCGAGCGTGCGGTTGGGGGAGGACGGTCACGCACCCATGGTGAATGGTGTCCTTCTATACGTCTCAGCCGGCGACTCGCGGGGGCCGCGATCCGCCAAGACGCCGCGCCCCCATCTTCACGCCGGCTGGACGCGCACGCCTCCCAGGCCGAGGAGCTTCACGCGTCCTTCCCGGCGGGTCTACGGCGGCAGGGATCACCGCCTGGCCGCGGCTGCCCCCGCCGGCGCGCCGAGCCGCCGGTCGAGCGCGAGGTCGAGGAGGAGCACGTTCACGCGCGGCTCGCCGAGCACCCCGAGATCTCGCCCCTCGAGCAACTCCTCGACGAGGCTCCGGATGCGCTCCGGCGCGACGCCGCGCGCCTTCGCGACGCGCGGTACCTGCCAGAGCGCCGCGGCGGGCGAAAGATGGGGATCGAGCCCGCTGCCGGACGCGGTCACGAGCTCCACCGGCACCGGGCCGGAGGCATCCGGATTGTCCTTCGCGAGCTGGTCCGCGAGCGCGGCGGCGTGGTCGTGGAGCTTCTTCGAGGTCGAGCCGAGATTCGAGCCGCCCGAGGCGAGCGGGTCGTAGCCCTTCTCGCCGGCCGCCGACGGCCGCGGCTGGAAGTAGGCCGGGTTCGAGAACCCCTGCGCGAGGAGCTCCGAGCCGACCACCTTCCCGGCGTCGTCGCTGACGAAGCTGCCCTCGGCCTGGCGCGGGAACAGCACCTTCGCGACGCCCGTCACGACCAGCGGATACACGAGCCCCGTCAGGACGAGCGTCACGACGGTCGCGCGGATGGCGGGCAGCAGGTGATCGATCATCCGGTCCTCGCGCGGCGTCATCGCGCGCGACGGAGACGTGAGGCGGGGGGCTGCGGCGGCGCTGTCTCTCATGGCGTCCCCCTAGACCAGGCCCGCGGCGGCGAGCGCCACGTCGATGAGCTTGATGCCGACGAACGGGGCGACGACGCCGCCGACGCCGTAGACGAGCAGCGACCGGCGCAGCACCGCAGCGGCGCCGAGGGGGCGATACTTCACGCCCCGCAGCGCGAGCGGGATGAGCGCCACGATGACGATCGCGTTGAAGATGACTGCCGAGAGGATCGCGCTGAACGGGGACGCGAGGTGCATCACGTCGAGGGGGGCGAGCTCCGGGTGCGCCGCCACGAACAGAGCGGGGAGGATCGCGAAGTACTTGGCCACGTCGTTCGCGATCGAGAACGTCGTGAGGGTGCCGCGGGTCATGAGGAGCTGCTTGCCGACCTCGACCACCTCGAGGAGCTTCGTCGGATTCGAGTCGAGGTCGACCATGTTGCCGGCCTCCTTCGCGGCCTGCGTGCCCGTGTTCATCGCGACGCCGACGTCGGCCTGCGCGAGGGCGGGGGCGTCGTTCGTGCCGTCGCCCGTCATGGCGACGAGCTTCCCCTTCGCCTGCTCGTCCTTGATGAGGCGCATCTTGGCCTCGGGGGTCGCCTCGGCGAGGAAGTCGTCCACCCCCGCCTCGCGCGCGATCGCCGCGGCGGTGCGCGGGTTGTCGCCGGTGATCATGACGGTGCGGATCCCCATCGCGCGGAAGCGATCGAACCGCTCCTTGATCCCACCCTTCACCACGTCCTTGAGGTGGACGATCCCGAGCACCCGCGCTCCCTCGCACACGGCGAGCGGCGTGCCGCCGCTGTCGCCGATGAGGGCGGCGGCCGACTCGACGGCGGAGGGGAGCGTCCCGCGCGCCACCTGCACGTGCTTCGCGATGGCGTCGACCGCGCCCTTGCGGATGACGCGACCGGCGACCTCGCAGCCGCTCATGCGGGTCTGCGCGGTGAACGGGATGAACTGGTGCTCGCCGTGGTTCACCTCGCGACCGCGCAGCCCGTAGCGCTCCTTCGCGAGCACCACGATGGAGCGCCCCTCCGGCGTCTCGTCGGCGAGGCTCGCGAGCTGCGCCGCGTCGGCGAGGTCCTCCACCTTCACCCCCGGCGCGGGGATGAGCTCGGTGGCCATGCGGTTACCGAGGGTGATGGTACCGGTCTTGTCGAGGAGCAGCGTGTCCACGTCGCCTGCAGCCTCGACCGCGCGTCCGCTCATCGCGAGCACGTTCTTGCGGAGAAGGCGGTCCATGCCGGCGATCCCGATGGCGGAGAGGAGGCCGCCGATGGTCGTCGGGATGAGGCACACGAGGATCGCGACGATCGCGGTCGAGGAGAGGGCGATCGACGAGTACCGCGCGATCGGTACGAGCGTCACGCAGGCGAAGAGGAAGATGATCGTGAGCCCGACGAGCAGGATGTGGAGCGCGATCTCGTTCGGCGTCTTCTGCCGGGCCGCCCCCTCGACGAGCGCGATCATGCGGTCGAGGAAGGACTCGCCGGGATCGACGCCGATCCGGATCACGAGCCGGTCGGAGAGGACGCGCGTGCCGCCGGTGACCGCCGAGCGGTCCCCGCCCGACTCGCGGATCACCGGGGCCGACTCGCCGGTGATGGCGGACTCGTCCACCGAGGCGATCCCCTCGACGATCTCGCCGTCGCCGGGGATGAACTGCCCCGCCTCGACGACGACCATGTCGCCCTTGCGCAGGGCCGACGCGTCCACGCTCACCTCGCGCCCGCCCACGAGCTTGCGGGCCTTGATCTCGCGGCGCATGCGGCGGAGCGAGTCCGCCTGGGCCTTGCCGCGCCCCTCCGCGACCGCCTCGGCGAAGTTGGCGAAGACGACCGTGAACGAGAGCCAGAGACTGACGCTCAGCGTGAACCAGCCGGGCGCCGCGCCGGCCGGGTGGAGGAAACGATCGCGCAGCCAGAGGATCGTGGTGAGGACGCTGCCCACCTCGACGACGAACATCACCGGGTTCTTCGCGACGTGCCGCGGGTCGAGCTTGCGGAAGCTGTCGATCGCGGCCTGGCGGACGATGGCCGGATCGAGGAGCGCGAGCTGCTTCGCCTTGGGGGTCGGCATGGCTAGAACACCTTTCCGTGCAGCGCCGCGAAGTGCTCGAGCACCGGGCCGAGCGAGAGGGCCGGGAAGAAGGTCAGCGCGCCGACGATGAGGATCACCGCGACGAGCAGCACCGTGAAGGTGACCCCGGTCGTGGGGAACGTGCCGGGCCCGGCGGGCACCACCTTCTTGCCCACCATCGCGCCGGCGATCGCCAGCGCCGGGACGATCATGAGGAAGCGCCCGGCGAGCATGTCGAGCGCGCCGGTCACGTTCCAGAATTTCGTGTTGCCGCTCAGCCCGGCGAACGCCGACCCGTTGTTCCCGGCCTGGCTCGAGTAGGCGTAGATCATCTCGGACAGGCCATGGGGCCCGGCGTTGTTCAACGGCGAGACGCCGTAGGGCGCGACCGCCGCCCAGGCCGTCAGGCCGAGGACGAGGATCGGGAAGATGAGGACGTACAGCATCGCGAGCTTCATCTCGCGCCCCTCGATCTTCTTCCCCAGGTACTCGGGCGTGCGGCCCACCATCAGGCCGGCGATGAACACGGTCAGGATCACCATCACGAGCATCGCGTAGAGCCCCGCGCCGACGCCGCCGAAGATCACCTCGCCGAGCTGGATGTTCACGAGCGGCACGAGCCCGCCGATGGGCGTGAAGCTGTCGTGCATCGAGTTCACCGCGCCGCAGGAGGTGTCCGTGGTGACGGTCGCCCAGAGCGCGCTGTTCGCGACGCCGAACCGGACCTCCTTCCCCTCCATGTTGCCGAGGCCGCGGTCCGAGGTGACCCCCGCCACGGCCGCGTTCCCGGCCGCCTCGGCGTGATAGCTCACCCCGACGCCGGCGAGGAACAGGACCGCCATCGCCGCGAAGATGGCCCAGCCCTGGCGCGTGTCGCGCGCCATCTTGCCGTACGTGTACGTGAGCGCCGCGGGGATCGCGAAGATCAGCACCAGCTCGAAGAAGTTGGTGAGCGGCGTCGGGTTCTCGAACGGGTGGGCGCTGTTGGCGTTGAAGAACCCTCCGCCGTTCGTCCCGAGCTCCTTGATCACCTCCTGCGAGGCGACCGGGCCGAGCGCGACCACCTGCTTCAGTCCCTCGAGCGTCGTCAGCTCGCGGTACCCCGACAGGGTCTGCGGGATGCCGAGCGCGACGAGCACGAGCGCGCCGACGATCGAGATGGGCAGGAGCACGTACACGATGGCGCGGACGAGATCGACCCAGAAGCTGCCGATCGTCTTCGCGCCCTCGGGGCCGGGACGGCGCGTCAATCCGCGCGCCAGCGCGAGGGCGATCCCGATGCCGACGGCGGCCGACGTGAAGTTGTGCCACGCGAGCCCCGCCATCTGCGTGAGGTAGCTCATCGTGCTCTCGCCGCCGTAGTTCTGCCAGTTCGTGTTGGTCGTGAAGCTGACGGCGGTGTTGAAGGCGAGATCCGGCGCGACCGCGCCGAGCTTCTGCGGGTTGAGCGGCAGGACGTGCTGGAGCCGCTCCATGGCGTAGGTCACGAGCACCCCGAGCGCGCTGAACACGAGCATCGAGGCGGCGTAGCCCTTCCAGCCCTGCTCCTTCCTGGGATCGACGCCGCACAGGCGGTACAGGAGGCGCTCGAACGGGCCGAGCACGCGCGGCAGCGGCTGCCGCTCGCCCTCGAACACCCGGTACATGTAGAGGCCGAGCGGCTTCGTGATCGCGAAGATCACGAGGGTATAGAGCCCGACCTGCAGCCAACCGTTGAAGGTCATGGCGATCCCCTAGAAGCGCTCGGGGCGGATGAGCGCGTAGGCGAGGTAGCCCGTGAGCAGCACGGAGAGCACGATCCCCGCGGCGTATTCGAACCCCATGACCTCACCTCACAGCCGGTCGCAGCCGCGCACGTAGGCGAGGCTGACGGCGAAGAACGCGACCGTGGCCGCGATGAACAGGATGTCGAGCATGTCCCAATCCTCCGGGCGAACGGCCGAGCGGTTCGCCGTGAGCGGTGACGAGCGCGAAGCCTCCAGTGCATCGGGGATGCCCGCGTCGCTGCGCGGGGTTCCGGAGGGCGGATGAGCCCGGCGCACCGCAATTCGCAATCCCGGCGGGGACCTCGCATTGCACCGCGCGAGAACCTTTCGTATGGCGCGCGTCGCGGCGACGACCCTGCGGCTCACCTTCACGGCCCCCAGTGACGCCAGGTGAATGACCGTTGCGCCGAGCAGACGTACCCGCGGGTTGGCATGTCCCCTGCTCCGTCGAGCCACCATGGCGATCCCTGCTCCGCCGGCCCACGGCACGCTCGAGTCCGCCTCGGCCACGATGCGCGACGCGCTCCGGGTCCTCGCGACCGTGGCGCCGTACGACGTGCCGGTCCTCTTCCTCGGCGAGAGCGGGTCCGGGAAGAGCACGCTCGCACGGGCGCTCCACGCCGCCTCGCCCCGGCGCGAGCGCCCCTTCGTCTCCATCGACTGCCTGGAGCTCTCGGGCGGCCTTCCGGAGGTGCGCGTGCTCCACGAGCGGATCGCCGACGCGGACGGCGGGACCGTCCTCTTCGAGGAGATCGCCGCGCTGCCCGAGTCGCTCCAGGGCGCGGTGCTGGCGCTCTTCGAGCCGCAGCGCGCGGACGAGACCCGAAGGGCAGGGGTCCGCGTCGTGGCATCGACCCGGCGGGACCTCGACGCGGAGGTGCGCGCGGGGCGGTTCCGGGAGGATCTCCGTTCCCGACTCGACCTCGTCGAGATCCGCGTCCCGTCCCTCCGCGAACGGCCGGAGGACATCCTGCCCCTCGCGTCGTCGTTCCTGGGCGCGTTCGCGCCGATGATGGGCGTCTCGGCTCCCGCGCTCACGTCCGCGGCGGAGCAGGTGCTTCTCGCCCACGGTTGGCCCGGGAACGTCCGCGAGCTCCGGAACGCGATGCAGCACGCGGTGGTCGTCGCGCGCGGCCCGACCCTCGACGTCGAGGCGCTCCCGGTGCGCCTGTGGGGGGGCGGTGAGTGCGAGGGCATGCGGGCCTCCGCGCGGCGAATTAGGGCTCGCCACGATGGCAAGGTCGAGGTAGCGATGGCGGCGATGACCACGGCGCGGCGCCCCAGCGCGCAGGACTTCCTCGAGCTCGTCGAGCGCGGGAAGCGCGGCCGGCTCAAGCTCTACATCGGGTTCGCGGCGGGTGTGGGGAAGACCTGGCGCATGCTCGAAGAGGCGCATGCGCTGAAGCAGCGGCGTGTCGACGTCGTCGGGGCGCTCATCGAGACCCATGGCCGTTCGGAGACGGCGGCGCTCATCCGGGACCTCGAGATCGTGCCGCGCCGCAAGCAGGAGTACCGGGGCGTGGTGGTCGAGGAGCTGGATCTCGAGGCGGTGCTCGCCCGGCGTCCGGCCGTCACGATCGTGGACGAGATTCCCCACACGAACGTGCCGGGGTCGAAGAATCGGAAGCGCTACCAGGACGTGCTCGAGCTGCTCGCTGCGGGGATCAGCGTGATCGGCGCGCTCAACATCCAGCACCTCGAGTCGCTGAACGACCTCATCCAGCGCAACACCGGGGTGCGCGTGCGCGAGACGGTTCCGGACTCGTTCCTGGAGCAGGCGGACCAGGTCGTGAACCTCGACCTCGCCGTCGAGGACCTCGTCGAGCGACTCAAGTCCGGGAAGATCTATCCCAAGGAGAAGATCCCCTGGGCGCTCGAGCACTTCTTCCAGGATCCGAACCTCGCGACGCTTCGGGAGCTGAGCCTGCGCGAGGTCGCGGAGAGCCTCGACCGGACGGCGGCGCAGGCGGCGCACCTCGGGACGCAGGCCACGCCGACCCGCGGCCGCGTCATGGTGGCGCTTTCGTCCAACCCGCCCCACGCGCTCGCGCTGCTGCGCCGCGGCTCCAGGATGGCGGGTCGGCTCAACACCGACTGGTACGTCGTCTACGTCGAGACGCCGCAGGAGGCGCCTCACCGGATCGACTCCGAGGCCCAGCGCCACCTGCTCGAGAACGTCGAGAAGGCGCGGGAGCTCGGGGCCGAGGTGGTCCGCCTCCAGTCGGACGATCCGGCCACGGCGCTCCTCGACTTCGCCCGCTCCCACCGCGTGAGCGACGTGATCGTGGGGCGCACCGAGCAGGCGCGCTGGCGGCGCCTCATCAAGCGGTCGGTCCTCCAGCGGCTGGTGGACGAGGGCGGCGGGCTAGACCTGCACATCGTGTCGTTCGAGGACGAGGAGGTCCACGCGTGAAGCCGGTGGTGCCATGACGCTCCGCGCGAAGCTCCTCGCCGCGCAGGCGCCGCTCGTGCTCGTGCTGCTCGTGTTCGGATTCGCCACCGCGAAGACGCTCACCGCGCTCGGCAGGAGCCCGGAGCTCATCCTGAAGGACAACTACCGGAGCGTGCTCGCGGCGGAGCGGATGCTCGACGCGCTCGAGCACCTCCAGGCGGCGGCGCTCGCGCGCGCGACGGGCCGGAAGGTCGACGATCTCACGGCGGAGCGCATCGCCGAAGGCTTCGAGGGCGAGCTGTCCGCGCAGGAGCACAACATCACCGAGGCCGGCGAGGACGCCGCCACGCGCCGTCTTCGTGAGCGCTGGATGCGGTACCGCGACGCGTTCGAGCAGACCGCCCAGCAGGTGCCCGCGGCGCGGCTCTCCCGCTACTTCGAGGTGCTCGACCCGGCGGCGGAACGGGTCCGCAAGGCCGCGAGCGAGATCCTCGCGCTGAACCAGGACGCGATGGGCCGCAAGAGCGACGGCGCGCGGAGGCTGGCCGAGCGGAACGTGACGATCGTCGCGGGAACCACGATCGCTGCGCTCCTGCTGGGCCTCGTCTCGTCGCTCGCGCTCACCGCGCGCCTGCTGCGCCCGCTGAAGGTCCTCTCCGGGACCGTCCGTCTGATCGGGGAGGGCGATCTCGAGGCGCGGGTGCGCGTGGAGGGCAAGGACGAGATCTCCGCGCTGGCGCGGGAGTTCAACACCATGGCCGACCGACTCGCCGAGTACCGGCGGAGCTCGCTCGGCGAGCTGCTCCAGGCGCAGCAGGCCTCGCAGGCCGCCATCGACAGCCTCCCCGATCCGGTGCTCGTGCTGGACGCCGCCGGCGGCGTCCTCAACCTCAACGGCGCCGCCGAGTCGATGCTCCACATGGGCGCGGGGGGGCCGGGGGTCTCGGTCGCTGCGCTCGAGCCGGAGCTGCGCGCGGTGGTGGAGCGCGTCCGGGAGCACGTCGCGTCCGGCCGCGGGGCCTACGTCCCCCACGGCTTCGAGGAGGCGGTGCGCGTCTCGTCGCCCGAGGGCGACCGCCACCTGCTGCCGCGCGCGACGCCGCTCTACTCCGAGCAGGGGATCGTCGTCGGGACGACGATCGTCCTGCAGGACGTGACGCGGCTGATGCGGTTCGACGAGCTGAAGAACGATCTCGTCGCGACCGTCGCGCACGAGTTTCGCACGCCGCTCACCTCTCTACGAATGGCGATCCACCTGTGCGCCCAGGAGCTGGTCGGGCCGCTGACCGAGAAGCAGGGGGACCTCATGGCAGCCGCGCGGGAGGATTGCGAGCGGCTCCAGTCGATCGTCGACGACCTGCTCGACCTCTCCCGGATCCAGGCGGGGCGGATGTCGCTCGCGGTCGAGCCACTCGACGCTGGCGGGCTGCTCGAGGCGGCGGCCGGCTCGCTTCGCTCCGCGGCGGATGCGGCGGGCGTGTCGCTCGCGGTGTCGCCACCGGCGACCCCGCTCGCGGTCCAGGCCGATCCGGAGCGCGCGCAGCTCGTGCTCACGAACCTGCTCGCCAACGCCGTCCGTCACACGCCGGCGGGGGGCCGGGTCGAGGTGCAGACCACGGTGGTCGGGGAGCTCGTCCGGTTCGAGGTGCGCGACACGGGAGAAGGGATCGCCCGCGAGCACCAGGATCGTATCTTCGAAAAGTTCTACCGCGTGCCCGGCGCGCGCTCCGGGGGCGTCGGCCTGGGACTGTACATCGCCCGGGAGATCGTCCACGCGCACGGCGGCGAGCTGGGCGTCGAGAGCGAGGCGGGGCGGGGGAGCACCTTCTGGTTCACCCTCCGGCTCGCCCCCGCGCAGGCTGCCGGCGCGACCGCGACGGCCTGATCGCCGCCCGCGCTACCGCGTCGGAACGCGGAGCACCTCGCGGGCGGCCGCGCGGCACGCCGCGTCGCATTCGTCGAAGGCGAGCGCGAACTCCGCCTGCTGCCGGCACCAGCTCGCCGGATGCGCTGCGTCCGGGCGCAGGCACACCGACCGGAGATCCTCGAGCGTGCGCGCCAGCACGGCGGCGCGGGTCGTGGGATCGAGCCGCACGACGGCGCGGCGCTCTCCCCCCCAGCTGCTCCACACGGAGGCAACCAGGGCGAGGAGCACGATCGCCAGCACCACTGCCTCGCGAACGAACGAGCGGCGGCGGTCGTCGCCGGCGTCCTCGCCTGGGGGCGGAGGGATGATCTCGACGAGGGAGGCCATGCTCCAACGTCCACAGCATTCGCCATGCCGCGGAGCGGAGCGCCGGGAGGAGCGCGGTCCGGACTGCGCCGCCGGAGCCGCACGCTGCAACGTGCATCGAAGGACCGGAAAGTGGCTTGCACTTGGCAATGTCGACCCGGCGACGGCGCAGGTGAAAAGCGACCGCGCGCGCCGATGCGCTCACCGCCCCCACTTCTTTCGCTTTCGCCACAAGGTGGACGCATCCACCCCGAGGATCCTCGCCGCGTCCTCGAGCGTCTTCGCCCGGGCCATCACCCGCAGGGTGTGCTCGCGCTCGATCTCGTCCGCGGTGAAGTCACCCCCGAGGCCGGGGTTCGTGGGCTGGGCAGCGATCCGCTCCGGGAAGCTCTCGGGCTCGAGGACCTGCCCCGGCGTCAGGATCAGCGCGCGCTCGATGGCGTTGCGGAGCTCGCGCACGTTGCCGGGCCACGCATACGCGGCGAGCACCTTCTCCGCCGCCGGCGAAAGATCGGGCGGCGCTCTCCGCGCCTGCCGCGCGAAGAAGGCGGTGAAGCGGCGGACGAGCGGGAGGATGTCCTCCGCCCGCTCCCGGAGCGGCGGGACCGTGATCTCCACCACGTTCAGGCGGTAGAGGAGGTCCTCGCGGAAGCGCCCTGCCTTCACCTCCGCCTCGAGATCGCGGTTCGTCGCGGCGACGATGCGGACGTCGGCGGTACGGGTCCGGTTCTCGCCGATGCGCTCGAACCTCTTCTCCTGGAGGAAGCGGAGCAGCTTCGCCTGCAGCGACGGAGAGATCTCGCCGATCTCGTCGAGGAACACCGTCCCGCCCTCGGCCGCCTCGACGCGGCCCTCCTGGTCCTTCACCGCGCCGGTGAACGCGCCGCGGGCGTGCCCGAACAGCTCGCTCGCGAGGAGCTCCTCCGAGAGCGTCGGGCAGTTCACCACCACGAACGGGCGCTCGCGGCGAGGGCTCCGCGAGTGGAGCAGCCTCGCGAGGACGCCCTTCCCCGTGCCGTTCTCGCCGCGCAGGAGCACCGAGACGTCGTGCGCCGCGGCGCGGCCGATCACCTCCAGCGCGGCATGCATGCGAGGCGAGGCGGTGTCGAGCACAACCTCGGGCTCGGCGTCCTCGAGTCGGTTCTCGAGATCCAGCACCCGCCGCTCGAGCTCGCGTCGCTCGCGCGCCCGCTCCACGAGGTGGGCGATCTGCGCCGGCGTGAAGGGCTTCGGCAGGTAGTCCTTCGCGCCGCGGCGCATCGCCTCCACCGCGGTGTCCACGGTGGCGTAGGCGGTGATGACGACCACCTCGAGCCCGGGGCGCTCCGCGAGGAGGAGAGGAAGGAGGTCGAGGCCGCTCTCCTGCGCGAGGCGCAGGTCGCAGAACGCGAGGTCGAAAGCCTCGAACCGGACCGCCTCCAGCGCGGCGGCCACGTTCGCGGCCTGCGCGACGTGGCAGCCGAGCCCCTCGAGGCAGAGGGCGAGCGTCGCACGGATGTTCTTCTCGTCGTCGACGACGAGGACGCGCAAGGGAGCGGGCGGCGTCTTGGAGGAGACGGTCATGGCTCGGTCACGTTGCAGGATGCAGGGATGCCCTCGGTCGCGAATTGCACTGTGCGGCGCCACGGCGCGCCGCCGCCCGCGGGAAACGCATTCTTACTCAAGCAAGTCAGGCGCATCGGGCACCCGCGCGCCGGAGGCATGCACGCTGCACCGCCCGGCGCGACCTCTCGCCCCGGAGCCGTGCAAGACCCATGACGCTCGCCACGCTGCGCAGGGCCGTTCTCGGCGCCCCCCGCGACATCACCGATCCGAAGACGTATCACCACATCTCGCTCATCGCATTCCTCGCGTGGGTGGGGCTCGGAGCGGACGGGCTCTCCTCGTCCGCCTATGGCCCGGAGGAGTCCTTCCGCGCGCTCGGCGACCGGCACTTCCTCGCGGTGGGGCTCGCCCTCGCGATCGCCTTCACCGTCTTCATCATCTCCTACGCCTATTCCCGCATCATCGAGCACTTCCCGTTCGGCGGCGGCGGGTACGTCGTCGCCTCGAAGCTCCTCGGGCCGCGCTTCGGGGTGGTCTCGGGCTCCGCGCTCCTCGTCGATTACGTCCTCACCGTGTCCGTGTCGATCGCCGCCGCGGCCGACGCGACCTTCAGCTTCCTGCCGGGCGCGTGGGTCGCCTGGAAGCTGCCGCTCGAGTTCGCCGGCATCGGTCTCCTCATGGTGATGAACCTGCGCGGGGTGAAGGAATCGGTGACCATCCTCGCTCCCATCTTCATCGGCTTCCTCATCACCCACGTGATCCTGATCGTCGGCGTGATCGTCGGGCGCGCTTCGGAGCTGCCGCAGGTCGCCCGCGAGGTCCACACCGGGTACCAGAGCGGCCTCGCGACGCTCGGCATGGGCGGGCTCGCGGCGCTGTTCCTGCGCGCCTACTCGATGGGCGCCGGGACATACACCGGCATCGAGGCGGTCTCGAACGGCCTCCAGATCATGCGCGAGCCGAAGGTGCAGACCGCGCGCAAGACCATGATCTACATGGCCACGTCGCTCGCGCTCACCGCGGGCGGCATCACGCTCGCCTACCTCCTCGTGCACGCCCGGCCCGTCGAGGGGAAGACGATGAACGCCGTGCTGGCGGAGGCGTTCGCGGGCGGGTGGGGGCGTTGGGGCCAGATCTTCATCTGGGTCACGCTCGCGGCCGAGACCGCGCTGCTGTTCGTGGCGGCGCAGGCGGGCTTCATCGACGGCCCGCGCGTCATGTCCAACATGGCGAACGACTCGTGGCTTCCGCATCGCTTCGGCCAGCTCTCCGACCGGCTCTCGATGCAGCACGGCATCCTCCTGATCTCCGTCGCGTCCGCGGCGACGCTGCTCTACACGCACGGTGACACGAGCACCCTCGTGCTCATGTACTCGATCAACGTCTTCCTCACCTTCTCGCTCTCCGAGCTCGGCATGGTCCGCTACTGGATCCGCGAGCGGCGGAAGTATCCGGACTGGTACCGCCACATCGTCATCCACGTCATCGGCCTCGTGCTCTGCCTCTCCATCCTGATCGTGAATCTGGTGGAGAAGTTCCGCGAGGGCGGCTGGGTCACGCTCGTCACGACGGCGCTGCTCATCGGGGTCTGCTTCCTCGTGAAGCGCCACTACGATCACGTGAAGCGCAACCTGCGCCGGCTGGACGACATCTCTGCCGCGCTGCCCGCCCATCCCGGCGCGGACGGCGAGCAGCTCGACCGGAAGCTCCCGACCGCGGTCCTCCTCGTCGGCGGCTACAGCGGCCTCGGGCTGCACCAGATCCTCGCGATCCACCGGCTCTTCCCCGGGACCTACGCGAACCTCATGTTCCTGTCCGTCGGCGTCATCGACGCCGCGACGATGAAGGGGGTCGTGGAGGTGGAGGAGCTCCGGCGGCGGACCGACGACGGGCTGCGCCGCTACGTGGACCTCGCGCGGCGGCTCGGCTTCCGCGCCGACTACCGGATGAGCGTCGGCACCGAAGCGGTCGCGGAGGCCGAGCGCCTTTGCCTCGAGGTGTCGAAGGAGTTCCACCGGTCCATCTTCTTCGCCGGGAAGCTCGTCTTTCAGAAGGAGCGCTGGTTCCAGCGCCTGCTCCACAACGAGACGGCCTACCAGCTGCAGCGGCGTCTCCAGCTCGCGGGCCTCAATGCGATGGTGCTTCCGGTGCGCGTCCTCGAGCCCGCGGCGGACGAGCTCGCCCGCGCCGCCTGACCGCTCAGCGGCGCGTCCGCTCCCGCAGGCCCCGCGCCAGCTCGCGTCCTGAAAGCAGCGCCCCCGCCGCGGCGATCCCGGCGGTCCCCTGTCCCCAGTGCCCGCCGGCGAGGAGCCCGACGAGCGGCACCAGGCAGAGCGCGAGCACCGAGGCGACGAGGACGAGGTCGCCGCCGGACGCGTTCCCGCCCGCCCCAGCGTCGCCATCCGGCGCGCAGGCCTCCGACTCCCTGACGACATGCAGCGGCGGCGGTCGCATCGAGGTGTCCGTTTGCGACGATACAGCGGGCCCGCGTCAGGGAACGCTCAGCGCCGAGCACTCCCGCATCAGGAAGACATCAAGCGCCGGATGCGCCTTGATGCCGCGTTGATGCGCACATGGTCCGTCTTGATCCGCTGCTGACACCACAAGGGGGTACCTACCGCCCTCCGCGGCGGAAGCGTTATGACCGGGCGCACTTCGCCACGCTCCTCGCCCGGCGCCCGGGTGGCGGACAGCACGTCCCGGCGCAGAGAGCCCCATGACAGAAGATCCGATGCGGAAATCCGCGGAACAGCCGAGCGTCACGCCGCCGCCCCCCGCGAACAGGCACAAGCTCCGCCACCTGCTGTTCGGGCCGCCGCGCGACGTGCAGGACCCGCGCACGCACCACACCATCTCGCTCATCGCGCTCCTCGCCTGGGTGGGGCTCGGTGCCGACGGCCTCTCGTCGTCCGCGTACGGTCCCGACGAGGCGTTCCGCGCGCTCGGACGGCACACCTACCTCGCGGTCGCGCTCGCCGTCGCGACGGCGGTCACCGTCCTCATCATCTCGGTCGCGTACTCGCAGATCATCAAGCGCTTCCCGTTCGGTGGCGGCGGATACATCGTCGCGACCGAGCTGCTCGGGCCGGGGGTGGGCGTCGTCTCGGGATCCGCGCTCCTCGTCGACTACGTCCTCACGATCTCCGTCTCGGTCGCGGGCTGCGGCGATGCGATCTTCAGCTTCCTGCCGCCCACGCTCGCGCCGTGGAAGCTCACGCTCGAGGCCGCGGCGATCGGGCTGCTCCTCCTGTTGAACCTCCGAGGCGTGAAGGAGTCGGTCTCCTTCCTCGCCCCGATCTTCGGCCTCTTCCTCGTCACCCACGCGATCCTCATCGTGGCCGGACTCGGGACTCACCTGCCGGAGGTGCCGCGCGTCGCGGCGGAGGTCTCGCACGGCTTCCGCTCCGGGCTCGCCGAGCTGGGAGCGGCCGGGCTCTTCATGGTGTTCGTGCGCGCCTACTCGATGGGAGCCGGAACCTACACCGGCATCGAGGCGGTCTCGAACGGCATCCAGATCATGCGCGAGCCGAAGGTGCACACGGCCCGCCGCACGATGGGCTACATGGCGGTCTCGCTCGCGGCCACCGCCGGCGGGATCCTCGTCCTCTACCTCCTCTTCCGGGCGGCGCCGGAGGAGGGCAAGACGATGAACGCGGTGCTGCTCGAGCGGTTCACGGGCGGCTGGCGGGTGGGCGGGCTCGGTGTTGGGCGCGGGTTCGTCGTCGTGACGCTCCTCGCGGAGGCGGCGCTCCTCGTCGTCGCGGCGCAGGCCGGCTTCATCGACGGCCCGCGCGTCATGGCGAACATGGCGACCGACTCGTGGCTGCCGCACCGGTTCGCCCAGCTCTCCGACCGGCTCACGATGCAGAACGGCGTCGTGCTCATGGGCGGCGCGTCGCTCGCGACGCTGATCTGGACCCGCGGCGACATCCTCTCGCTCGTCACGATGTACTCGATCAACGTGTTCGTGACCTTCTCCCTGTCGCAGCTCGCGATGCTCCGCTTCTGGTGGCGTACGAAGGGAGAGGGGCGCCGCCGCGGGTTCGTGATCCACGGCGTGGCCTTCGCGCTCTGCAGCGCGATCCTCGTCGGCACGGTCTACGAGAAGGGCGAGCAGGGCGGGTGGGTCACGATCGTCGTGACCGGGATCGTCGTCGGCCTCTGCTTCGTCATCCGGCGTCACTACCGCAACGTGCAGGCGAACCTGAAGCGGCTCGACACGATCCTCGAGGTGCTCCCGCCGCACAGCGGCGGCCCACGGCCGGTGCTCGACCCGAAGGCGCCGACGGCGGTGCTCCTCGTCGGCGGCTACGGGGGGCTCGGCGTGCACGCGCTCCTCACGGTGCAGCGGACCTTCCCCGGGTTCTTCAAGAACTTCGTCTTCGTCTCGGTCGGGGTCGTGGACTCCGCGTCGATGAAGGGCGTCGAGGAGGTGGACCGCGTCCGCCTGCGATCGCAGACCTCGCTCGAGCAGTACGTGGAGCTCGGGCACCGGCTGAAGCTCGCGGCCGACTTCCGGCTCGCCATCGGCACCGAGGCGGTCGCGGAGGCGGAGAAGCTCTGTGTCGAGGTCGCCCGCGAGTTCCCGCGCGCCGTCTTCTTCGCGGGGAAGCTCGTGTTCCAGAAGGAGCGCTGGTTCCAGCGCCTGCTCCACAACGAGACCGCGTACGCGCTGCAGCGCCGGCTCCAGTTCGACGGCCTCAACGCGATGGTGATGCCGGTGCGGGTGCTCGAGGCGGGCTAGCCGCCCGACCGGAGCGCGGGCAGCGGCGATGAGTCGCGGCCCCGCCGAGGGTCCTCCAACGGGGCGGCGGTCAGCGGAAGAACACGAACGTCACCGCGACGAACAGCGGCACGAGGATCGCTCCGCTCCAGAGCATGTAGCGGAAGAACCCCGGCATCTTGACGCCGGCGAGCTCGGCCATCGCCTTCACCATGAAGTTCGGCCCGTTCCCGATGTACGTGTTCGCGCCCATGAGCACGGCGCCGGCCGCGACGGCCTTCAGGATCGCCGAGCCCTCGGGGTGGGCGAGCAGCTGCCCGAGGTCGGCGGCGTCGGTGCCGAGGAGGCCGCTCCCGACGGACGCGAAGGTGAGGTAGGTCGGCGCGTTGTCGAGGAACGACGACAGGAGGCCCGAGGCCCAGAAGAACTGCCAGTGGGCGCGGACGCCCAGGTCCGCGCCGCGCGCGTTCAGGACGGCGAGCGCTGGGATCATCGTCGCGAAGATCCCGGCGAACAGCGCGGCGACCTCGACGATGGGCGCGAAGCTGAACCCGTTCTCTTCGCGAAGCGCGCGCCCCGTCGTGACCCAGGCGAGCGCGACCATGAGGAGCATGCCCGCCTCCTGCACGCCGGGCGGGAGGCGGAGCGTCCCCGCCGCGGCGAGGACCGCCACGACCCCCCCGAGCCACAGGAAGTTGAGGCCGCCCCCGACGTGGATCGGCACCTCGTGCGCGACCGCGAGCTCGTCGAGGTCGCCGGCCGTCGCGAGGTCCTCCTTGCGGAACAGGGTCGAGTCCACGACGTAGAAGAGGAGGAGGAGCGCGCCATTCACGAAGAGCCAAATGGGGAAGAGCCGGAGCGTCCAGAGGAACGGCACGCCGCGCAGGAACCCGAGGAAGAGCGGCGGGTCGCCGAGCGGAGTGAGGAGACCCCCGGCGTTCGCGACGATGAAGATGAAGAAGATGACGACGTGCGCCTTGTCGGTCCGGACGGAGTTCGCGCGCAGGAGCGGGCGCACGAGGACCATGGACGCGCCGGTCGTGCCGATGAACGAGGCGAGCACCGCGCCGATGGCGAGGAGGACCGCGTTGAGGCCGGGCGTGCCCGCGAGCGTCCCGCGCACGACGACGCCCCCGGAGATGACGAAGAGCGCGCCGAGCAGCACGACGAACGCCGCGTACTCGTGCGCCGTGTGGAAGACCGCGGGAGGGTCGAGCAGCCCGATCCAGAGCACCACCGGACCGCCGAGCACGAGCGAGACGAGCGCCTTGTTCCGGTTCCTCTCCCAGAACAGCGGCGCGGCGAGCGGAAGGACCGCGATGGCGAGGAGCATGAGGCCGAACGGCGCGACGCTCCAGGTCGGGAGACGCATCCCGAGTGCCTCGGCGCTCGCGCCGGCGGCGGCCGCGGAGCCGACGACGCTCACAGCGCGTCCTCGCCCCGCTCGCCGGTGCGGACGCGGATCGCCTCGTCCACCGGCGTGACGAAGATCTTCCCGTCGCCGATCCGCCCGGTCCGCATCCAGCGCTCGAGGTCGTTCAGGATTCGCGGCACCATCGGGTCAGGCACCACGAGCTCCACCTTCACCTTCGGTACGAAGTCCACGGCGTACTCCGCGCCGCGGTAGAGCGCGCCGTGTCCGCGCGAGCGCCCGAACCCCTTCACCTCGCCGACCGTGAGCCCGGTGACCCACGGGTTCCCGGCGAGCGCCGCGCGCAGGTCGTCGAGCTTCGACGGCTGGATGATCGCTTCGATCCGCGTCACGCCCGGCATCGTTGCACCGCGCGCGCCAGCGCGGCGCGTGTCGCCGCCGCGAGAAAGCCGCGCGCGCGGGCCCCGCGGCCCGGATCGCGTGCAGCAGGGTGCCCGCACGGTGTTCAGCGTCGCGTCGGGCACGGCGCGTCCCCAGCCTCAGGCCGGCGGGAGCACGTACCACTGACCCTTCGCGCCCTGCTCGCGCCGGAGGAGCCCTTCCTTCTCCATGTGCTCGAGGAGCCGCGAGAACGAGGAGAACCCGTACTCGCGCTCGTCGAAGTCGGGCTCGCGCCGGACGATCGCGGCCTTGATGGCCGACGGGTTCACGGGCGCGGTCGCCTTCGCGAGGATCGACGCCGCCGCCTCGCGAGCGACCTCCGGGATGACCTTCTCCTTCTCCGGCTCCTTCTCCTTCTCGCGGACGCCGCCCCCGCCGCCCTTCTCGCGGCTCGGCTCGCCGCGACGGCGGTGACCGCCCGTGCGGAGGTACACGAACTCGTCGCACGCCTTCACGAAGAGCGGGCTCGTGGACTCCTTCACGGCCATGCCGATGACCGTCCGGTCGTTCTCGCGGAGCTTCGCCGCGAGGGGACAGAAGTCGGAGTCGCCGGAGGCGATGACGAACGTGTCGATGTGCTCGCGCAGGTAGGCGAGCTCGAGCGCGTCGATGACGAGCCGCACGTCCGCGCCGTTCTTGCCGGCGCGCGTCGAGGGCGGGACGTCGATCATCTCGACGCCGTGATCGTGGAGCCGCTTCGTCGCGCCGGCGAACCGGGTCCAGTCGGCGTACGCACGGCGGAACACGACCTTGCCCTTCTCGAGGAGCACGTCGAGGGCCGGCTGCAGGTCGAAGTTGTCCGGGTCGAGCCCGGTGCGGGTGACGAGGTTCTCGAAGTCGATGAAGAGGGCGATGCGCTGGTCTTCGTCGTTGGGGTCGCGCTTCATGCAAGTCCTCCGGGCCATTGGGGCCCGCCGGGGGGCAACCTGACAGGCCGCGGGCCCCGCCGCAAGCAAAGCGACGGTCAGAGCGTCGCGGTAGGGTCCCGCCCCCATGACGCCCCTGCCCGCCCGCTTCCTCGCCTTCGTGGACGGATCCTGCCTCGTGAACCCCGGCGGCCCCGGCGGCACCGGCTTCGTCGTGCTCGACCGGTCGCGCGCGGTGCTCCGCTTCGGCGGAACCCGCTTCACCACCGATGGGCCGCACGCCGTCACGAACAACCGGATGGAGCTCCGGGCGGTGCTCGAGGCGCTCGACGGCCTGCCGGAGGGCGAGAGCGTCGAGGTCGTCTCGGACTCACGCTACGTGGTGGACGCGCTCTCGAAGTGGATCCACGGCTGGCGGCGCAAGGGGTGGCGCACGGCGGCCGGCGAGCCGGTGCTGAACCGCGACCTCATCGAGGCGGCGGACGCGGTCGGCCGTGCGCTCGCGGTCCGTTACAGCTGGGTCCGCGGGCACGACGGCCATCCGGTGAACGAGGTGGTCGACGCGCTCGCCCAGGCGGCGGCGCGCGGCGCGCCCGCGCCCACGGAGGACGACGTGCTCGTCGCGCTCCGCGCGGCAGGGGTCCTGCGGCAACGCGAGGACGCGGCGGGCTGAAGCCGGACCCCGGGCGGGGCTACCCCGCGCTCGGCGCGGGAGCGGCGGCGGCCTTTCCGGCGCGCCGGTCGGACGACGCGGTGCCACCCGGCCGCCGCGAGGCGCCGTCGAACACCGCGCCCCGCTCGACCGCGAGCGCGGGGGTCTCGACGTCGCCGCGCACGGTCGCGGTCCGGCGCAGCTCCACCGCCGCGGACGCCACGACGTCTCCGTTCACCTCGCCCTCGACGATGACCGTGCCGCAGGCGATGTCGGCGTCCACCTTCGCCTGCTCGCCGACGACGAGGACGCCGTCCGTCACGATCGAGCCCTGGAAGGTGGCGTCGATGCGGACCGTGCCGGAGAACGTGAGCTTTCCCTCGAGCCGGACGCCGCGGCCGAGCCTGAGATCCGCAGCGTGCGGCGCCGGCTCTGCGCGGGCGGGCTCCGCCCGAGCGGGCTCGACGCGGGCAGGCTGCGCAGCGGACGCGACGCGCTCAGCGGCCGCCGGAGGCGGCGCGAGGACGGGCTCCGCGCGCATCCGCTCGGCGGAGCCGGTGGCGGTGGGAGCTGCGGGGTCGTCGAAGCCGGGCTTCTCGATCTTGTTCCAGAAGGACATGACACCTCTCCGTGTCTCGAGCGGACGAACCCTCTTACGCACAGCATGATGGGAGAATTCCCCGCGAGCAGCCGGGAAGGCGGGGGGTCGCGCGGCACGGCGGGGGGCGGGCCGCCGGACGGGGGGGTGGCCATCCGGCGGGCGCGTCCCGATGATGCCCAGATGGGCGACCGACCCCCCGTCCTCCCCGAGTGCGGGAGCTGCGCCGCCGTGTGGGGGAGGGGCGGCGAGGACGCGCGGATCGCCCGGATCGCCGCGAAGGTCGAGGGGCTCCGCTACGTGAAGGCGGAGGGCGGCGCCGTCCACGCCCGCTGGACCCGCGTCGAGGACACGATCGCGTTCGCGAAGCTCATGCGCTTTCGCCGGATCGGGCCGCTCCTCCCTCACAGCATCAGCGCGCCGCCGCTCACCGGCACGTACAGGCCGGTGAGGAACCGCGCCTCGTCGCCGCAGACGGCGAGGACCGCGCCGGCGACGTCCTCGGGGAGCCCGTTCCGCCCGAGGGGCGTCATCCGCGCCGACGCCTCCTTCGCGGCCGCGGGCAGCCCTGCGGTCGCGTCGGTGTCGGTGAGCCCGGGCGCGACCACGTTCACGCGGATGCCTTGCGGGCCGAGCTCGAGCGCGAGAGAGCGCGCGAACGCGTCGAGCCCGGACTTCGCGGTGCTGTGCGCGCAGAAGCCGGGTCCCGGCCGGCGCGAGAGGCCGCTCGAGATCGCGACGATGCAGCCCGACTTGCGGCTCATCATCCCCGGCACGACCGCCTTGCAGCAGTGGAACGCGGCGCCGAGCTCGCCGTCGAGCTTCGCCTGGAAGTCCGCCCAGGCGTACTCGACGAACGGCCGGATCGGGAATGAGATCGAGGCGTTCACGACGAGCGTGTCGATGGGGCCGAGCTCGCGCGTCGCGGTCTCCACCATCGACCCCACCTGCGCGGGGTCGCGGACGTCCGCCTTCACCGCGATGGCGCGCCGGTCGGCGCGCCGGAGGTCCTCCACGACCGCGAGCGCCTGCGGCTCGCTGCGGTGGTAGTTGACCGCCACCGCCGCGCCGTGGCGCGCGAGGAGCTTCGCCGTGGCCGCGCCGATGCCTCGGCTCGCGCCTGTCACGAGGACCACCCGGTTCTTCATCATGGCTCGAGCCTGCGCCGGGTCCGGCCCGCGCGCCGTGACCAGCGTCAGGCGTCGATGCCGCACCCCGACGAGGCGCCGGGCAGGTGTCGTTTCCCGCGTAGCGTCGTGAACCACCGCCCGCTGCCGCCCGGGTTGCGCCACCGTTGGATCTGCTGAGCCGGTGGCCGAGCGCGGTGATCGCGCCGGCCGGAAACTTCCCCGCCGGCTGACTCCGAGTGACCCTGCGCGGAGCGCGCCGGGCATCGGGCTCGGCCTCAAAGTAAAGTGCCCGCCACGGTATGAGGCCGCGCGGGCTTCGGCTGGTGCAAGTTCGGCTCACGACCGGGCTTACCAGCGAGGAGTACGTTAGCCAGAAGGGCTGGGTCATCCTGCTCCCGGACTTCCTCTGCTCGCGGCTCACGGGCACGCTCGCCGAGGTGGAGAGGGTGGTCGCGGCGGTGGAGGTCGCGCCGACGCAGGAGGCGGCGAGCGAGGTGCTCCGGCCGGACATCGAGTTGCCCGGCGCTCTGCGGTGGCTGCGCAGGCGCATCCGGCTCGTGCACGCCGGCCTCGCGGCCGCCATCGGTCTTCTGCCCGTACTCCTCGCGAAGTGTGAGCCCACCGTTCCCTCGATCCGCTAGGCGCTCGGTGCCGAGGTCGCCCTCGTGTGCCTGCGGGACCAGGCGGCGCTGCACCTCGGCGCGCTGCCGCCGCCGCTCGGTTTCGGCCCCCGGCCTCTGCGGCGGCGCCCCTCGCCCACCGCCCTCCAACAGGGAACGGGGCCGGACCCACCGTCCGGCACGCGGTAGTCCCGTCGTCGCCCCGATCCCGGGGCCATCGACGACGGAGACGAGCCGTGAATGACGACGTGAAGCAACATTCGGAGGAGGTCGCCCTGTTCCGCTTCGGAGTGATCGGGGACCTCGTGCACCTTCCGCGAGGCGCGAAGGGGCTCTACGAGCGGCTCCGGGAGAAGGCCGAAATCGACTACCGGATCCCCGGCTCGCTCCGGGGGCGGGTCGCGCCGGAGACGATCCGGCACTGGCTCAGGGACTATCGCAAAGGAGGCCTCGACGCGCTCAAGCCCCGCGTGAGGTCAGACCACGGCCGGTCCCACCCCTTGCCGCGGGAGGTCTCGGACCTCCTTGTCTCGATCAAGGACGAGAAGCGCGAGCTCTCGGTCCAACTCGTCATCCGCGAGGCGCTCGCCACCGGGAAGATCCCCGAGGGCCTGCCGCTCGCACCGAGCACGGTACACCGGCTGCTCTCCCGCGCCGGGCTCATGGCGAAGGAGCCGGGCGAGCCGTCGTCCAAGGACCACCGGCGCTTCGCCTTCGAGAAGGCGGGCGACCTGTGGATGAGCGACGTCATGCACGGCCCGGCCGTCACCGTCGCCGGCAAGAAGCGCAAGGCGTACCTCATCGCGTTCATCGACGACGCGACGCGGGTGATCCCCTACGCCGCCTTCGCCCTCTCCGAGAGCACCGCCGCCTTCCTGCCGGTGCTGAAGGAGGCCGTGCTCCGCCGCGGCGCGGCGTCGCCTTTTCGTCGACAACGGGAGCGCCTTCCGCTCCCACCAGCTCGCGCTCGTCTGCGCGAAGCTCGGCATCACGCTCATCCACGCCCGCCCCTACCATGCCGATCTCCAGAGCCTCGACGCGCTCAACCGGCGCCTTTGGGCCTGGGTCGAGGGCGAGTACCACCGCTCGCCGCACCGCGGCCTCGATGGCGCGACGCCGCTCGACAAGTGGGCCGCCCTCGCCGACGAGGTCCGCTACCTCGGCCCCGACATCGACGACCTCTTCCTCAACGAGGCGAAGCGGATAGTCGCGAGGGATCGGACCATGAGCCTCGACGGGATCGTCTACGAGGTCGACGCCACGCTCGTCGGCGAGGTGGTCACGCTGCGCCACGATCCGTCGAAGCCCGGCCGCACGTTGCAGGTGTGGACCAAGGGCAAGCTGGTCCAGGAGGCGAAGGTGGTCGACCTCCACGCCAATTGCTTCGTGAAGCGCGAGAAGCCCGAGGGGCTGCGCCTCGCTGACCTCGCGAAGAAGGAGGACTGACCGTGTACCGAAAGCACTTCGGCCTCGCCCGCCACCCCTTCGCCAAGGACCTCGCCGTCAAGGACCTCTTCGCCTCCGCCGCCGTGACCGAGCTGGAGGTGCGCCTGCGCCACCTCCTCGACCTGCCCGGCATCGGCCTCGTCACCGGCGAGCCCGGCGGCGGCAAGACCACCATCTGCCGCAAGGTGGTCGCCTCGCTCCACTCCGGCCTCTTCCGCGTCTTCTACGTGCCGCTCTCCCTCCCCGCGATCCCCTGGCTGCGCTCGCTCTTGCACCGCCTCGAGCAACTCGACGGCGAACGGCAGATCACGCTCCTGTAGGCACCATCGAAGCTCATGGCCGCGGTCGGTTGGAACGATCCCGTAAACGAGCCCGCGCCCGCGCCCGACGAAGAGCCGGGCTCGGGCTCGGGCGCGTTCACGGGGCTCAGCTCAGCGATCGGGCCCTGATGCCTGAAGCCTCGGCGGTTCCAGTCGTGCGGGGTCGTTTAGAGGAACCTCGCGTTGTGACGCAGGATGCGCCGGCGGACGGGGTCGATCTCGTCCGGGTCGAGGATCCCGCGCTCGACGAAGAACTGGCCGATGGGCCGCTGCAGCCGGAGCTGCTGGCCGAGCACGGCGAGGAGCTGGAACGAGGAGAGGAAGCCCTCGCGCACCGCCCACTCGCCGAAGGGGATCCCGCCCGCGGCCGCCTCGCGCCGCCGCTCGAGGAGCTCCGCGACGTCCTCGGGGTCGAGGAAGCCGAACTCGACGGCGATCCGCCCGACGGGCGGGCGCTGCGCGCGCTGCACGCGATCGCCTCGACGAGGTCGCTCCAGCCCGCGCGCCCCGAGTAGTAGAGGTACTCGGCGAAGCGCAGCCGCCGCCGGGGAGGTCCTGCGGCCGGACGCCGGCGCGGACTCGCGGGCCGCCGCCGCGGGCGGCGGGCGGCGGAGCCGGCCTCGGAGCGGGCTCGGGCGGGCGGTGGACCCGGACGCGCTCGGCGGTCCGTGCCCGGGCCGGGCGCGCGGAGCGCGGCGCCGCCGGCCGGGCGGCGCGGGGGAGCGTCCCGGAGCCGACGGTCGAGAGGACCCGGTAGGCGGCGGTGACCGCCTCGAACTCGCGGGCGAGGTCCCGCTCCGCCCGAGCGATCGGGCGCGATCGGGGTGGGTCTCGAGCGGCCGCCGCCGGTAGGTGGACTTGAGCGTCTCCCTCTAGGAGGCGCCTTCGTCGGCGAACGCCGGCCCGTACAGGACCCGGCCCGCGCGGAGGACGTCGTCGAGCGTGATCTCCTGCGTCTCGAGCACCCGGCCGCTCCGGCGCGATATCGCCCGCTACCATGGGTAGCGCGCGTACGGCCGGGCGGCCAGATTTTTGGCTGGCCTGGAATGCGACGGGCGGACCGGATGAGTCCGGGCCGCCCGCCATTCCTTTCGATGAATACCGAGCGAGCCGCTCGCCTGGCTACAAAGGCGGGAGCGCGCCGCCAGAGGTCACTGATTCGGGATCGGGTTGTAGTTCGCGTCGTAGCAGCCCACGACCTTGTCCTCGCCTGGAACGAGGTTGTGCCCGCCGCTGAGGCGCGAGTTTCCCACCTGTACCGTGTTGTTGGCGCCACCCGCCAGCTTGCCGATTGCCTGATAGGCCCCGGAGAGGTTCGAGTTGTTGATCGCGAACGGCCCGTCGCCGCCTCCAGGGCCGTTGTTGTTCTTGTCGATGAGGCCGTAGGCGGACCCGCTCAGGACGGATCCGTCGACGGTGAAGTGGGAGCCGGAGAGCGCAGCGGCGTCGACCGGAGCTGGCGCGGCGACGGTGACGTCCACCCGCGAGTTACGGATCGTCGCGCTCGTGAAATCGTACGTGAGGATTCCGTAATTCCCGTTGTCGACCGTGGCCGTCGAACGGATGATGATCTCGCTGTTCACGATGGTCCCGGCACCGCCTTCGACCATGACGCCGTAGAGCGAGCCGGATCCCGTGACCGAGATGACGCTGTCGCGGATGGTCGGGTTGGACGACACGATCGCCTCGGCGTCTCCTGCGCCCGTGACCTCGAGGACGCTCTTCGAGAGCAGCACGCTTCCGCGCGTATAGAGCGGGATGTCGGTGCCCGCGGAGAGGAGCCTCGAGTCGTGGATCTCGAGGGGGCCGTCCTGCTGGGAAATCCCGCTCCACCCGTACGAGCCCTGCGCCGGGGGCATCTTCAGCGTCACGTTCCGAAACACGACCGGAGCGCTGTGCGCCCCGATGCTCACGCCGATGCGCGAGCGCTGCTGGATGGTGAGGTTCGCGACCGAGAACCCGGCGATCATCGACGCCGCGCTCGTGATGGCGGGGTTCGTCCCGTCGTCCTGCAGGATGGTGGCGTCCGGTCCGCTCCCGACGAGGCTCACGTAGTCCTTTATCACGACGGACTCGGTGTACGTGCCGGCCATCACCTTCACCACAAACGGATTCGTGGCGCTCGCCGTCGTGATCGAGTTGATCGCGGCCTGGATCGTCGCGAAGGTCCGCACGCCGTCCACCGGCGCCGGCTGAACGATTCGCACGTTGTCCGGGATGTTCCACGGGTACTTCGTCGTCCCGCCGGCGGCGAGGCTACGGCCGGGCGCGAGCCCGAGGAGCACGATCAGCGCGCCTGCGGCGCGCACACCTACCTTCTGCATCGATGTCATCTGAGTCCCTCCCTCACGACGCCGCACGACATGTGCGGAGCGTGAGAGGGATCATACGCGGACCGTGAAGGTTCACTGAAACTCTTTACGGTCGGTTCGTGAGTCTCATAGCGCCGATCACTTGGCCTGAGCCTGGTAGCCACAATGCGTGAACCAGCCCGCCGCGTCCGACCGGCCGATGAGGTCCATCGCCCTGGGCCACGTTCCCGAAGACCACGTGGCCGAAGTCGTCGGCCGGCGCTCTGCGCCCGCGCGTCGGCGCCATACGCTCCGCTGGCCAGCATGGTCGCTCGTGCAGGGAGGCGCGCTCCACAGGCAACACGGGCTCGAACTGTGGAACCTGCCTCCGGCGCTCCGCCCAGCAGACTCAAGGCGCGCAAGGTGAAGATCGAGGGGATGCCGTATGCGGGAAATCCGCACGTACGGTTTGACGGGGGGCCGCTGGCGCGCACGTCTTGAACGGCGATGCCGGGGTCTACCCTACAGGGGTCGGGGAGGGGACCCGCGGTCGCGGCCTCTCGGTCGCGAAGCTGCTCAAGTGAATGGGCCCGCGTGCGTGCGCAATCGAGCGGCAATCTAATTGGGACGGCAGGCCAATCCGCGCGAGCTCATTTCGAAGGGGGCGCGCTCCGACTCCGGAGCCGCCTCGAGACGGGGCGGCGACAGACCGGGACTGCGTGAAATCGCGCAGTGGGTGACCTCACTCAAGTGAGTCTGAGTCGCACCCTTTCAGTCGTGCGCCCAAATGCACGCTTACCGCAGTCATCCAGGTGGCTCCGCTGTGGGTTTCTGTGAGTCGCGCCCGACTCGGCGGGGCGTACCCCTTGCAAAGATGTCGCACCGTCATGGTCTCGGTGCGGAGCCACGGGCTCCTCGGGGGCAGCATGGTGCCGGCGTCGTTCGCGGATTCGAGTGGTTCGAGGAGCGGTCGAGGGGCGCGACGTGGCGGATCGCCGCGCGGCGCCGCGGCACTCCTCGGGTCGACGGCGCTCGCAATCGCGCTCGCCGCGCTCCCCGGGACCGCGCAGGCGCAGGTGGCGATCTCGGGGGCGTTCACGAACGTCGGGAACTGGAGCGGGAGCTCGACGAGCCCTCCGGCCATCGTGGCGAGCCCGACCATCCTGTCGCCGACCGCCACGAATCGTGTCCTCGTCGTCGCGGTCCTCATCAAGGCGAACGGCCCGTTCTCGGACTCCGGCATCTACATCGTCACGGGCAAGTACAACACGACGGTCGACGTCCTCCAGGCCGCGCAGTCGGGCGCCGCGACCGGGACCTCGACGACCGCGGTGTGGCTCGGCTTCGTGAAGGAGGGGAATCTCGTCGCCGGCGGGTCGAGCGCCCCGCTCAGCATCACCATCGTCTCGAAGAGCGGCACCGCCATCACCGGCGCGTCGATCTGGACCGCGTTCTTCACGGGCGTGAGCTCCGGCGTCCC
>WNGB01002907.1_pt1 | contig 33938 bp, 24 predicted proteins | sample 5400681 | NCBI WGS metagenome assembly WNGB01 (sample SAMN13153367, study PRJNA577476) | soil metagenome | isolation source: 115 cm soil or saprolite under grassland replicate 2 | place: USA:California | collected 2016-06-15
ACATTTGCCCACCCGCGCGGCTGATCCGAACGAAGGATTCGTCCTTCGAAGCGCTCGTCACGGACCATGCGAGCAGTCCTACGTCTCTGCCCCTAAAAGACTGGCGCAGAAAAACTCAAAGTTTCTAAAATATCGTCCTGCGAAAGCTTGAGAAAGAAGTAGCCGATGAATCAACCACCGAAGCCCCGTTAGGTGATATATATGAGAGCGCTACTTTCCTTCATCGTTAGCACGGCATCGTTCGGATCATCGCTCTTGGCAGGCGTCGCGGCAGCGGCCGAACCATTCAACTGGAGCCCGCAAGTTGACGATCCCATTCACACTCCGGCTGAACTGGTCGAGTCGATGCACAGTGCGTTCGGGTACAATCATTGTCGAGCTGTGCATGCCAAGGGGATTATTTTGCGAGGCGAGTTTACGCCGGATACCCATGCCAAAGAAATTACCAAGGCGCCTCATCTGCAAGGGCCAAGCAGCAAGGTCACGGTGCGTTTCTCCGATTTTAGCGGTGTTCCAAGTATTCCAGACAATGACCCGATGGCCAATCCGCGAGGTATGGCAATCAGATTCGAATTGCCCGGCGGTGCGAGCACCGATCTGGCAGCTCACAGTTTCAACGGTTTTCCCGTTTCCGACACAGATGACCTACGCGAGTTAATGCTCGCGATTGCTGCCAGCGGACCGTGTGCGGCCACTCCGACTGCTCTCGATAGGTTCTTGGAGTTCCACCCGACGGCAAGAGCATTTCTTGCCACGCAGAAGACTCCGGCCAGCTTTGCCACCATCTCTTATTACGGTGTTGGTTCGTTCAAGTTCATCAACGCCAAAGGTGAAAGTCATTATGTGCGTTATCTGCTCGTACCTGAGGCAGGCGAACAGTTACTCACGGATGAGGAACGAAAGAAACAAAGCGCCAACTACCTGATGGATGAGATTAAGGCCCGAGTGGCAGCCGCTCCCATTGGTTTCGCGCTATATACTCAAGTCGCTGAGCACGGTGACAAGATCAATGATCCTTCAATCGCGTGGCCCGACAATCGGAAACGAGTTCTTCTTGGCAGGCTCGAAATCAAGAGGCTAACAGCAAACACAGCCGAAGAGGACAGAACACTCGTCTTCAATCCAAGCAATGTACCGACGGGAATCGAGACTGCCGATATGTTGTCCAGTTTTTATTCGAAGGCATTCCGACTATCAGCGAAAGAAGAACGAGGTGTCGCCTCTGTTGCGGGAAACTGAAGGACCAACGAAGAGCCAAGCCGCCTGAAAATTAACGAAATTGACACATGACAAGCCCACTGGAAGGTGTTTCTTGTTCTTATACTCGCCCCGTTTGCGTGGGTGGGAATACAGGGAGCCTTTGTTCGAGGACGAAGGATTTCCATCGACAGATGAAGGAGCCGGACTTCCGTTGTTACCACCTGCTCCTCGAGCAGATCTTTGCTATTACGGATGCTGTCGGGGCAAGGGCGCAAGATTGGCGGAACACGCTCCCGTCAATCGGCGATATGTCGCATCATCAGTGCTCAAGAACAAGAATCAAGAATCCGTTGCGCCGAATAAAGATGAAGGCATGAACCAAGTGCTTCAGATCGTTTACTTGGCAAGACACGGGGAAACCGCTTGGACGCTCTCGGGCCAACACACGGGACTTACCGACCTGCCGCTCACAGAACGTGGCGAGCGCAACGCGCGCCGGCTCCAGGAACGGTTGCGTGGATTGAGTTTTGCCAAGGTGTTTACCAGCCCGTTGCAACGTGCCAAGCGGACGTGTGAGCTGGCCGGCTTTGGTACTGTGGCTGAAGTCAACCAGGATTTGGTCGAATGGAACTATGGTGAGTATGAGGGGCGCCGCACCGCCGAGATCCGGGCGGAGCGCCCCGACTGGGAACTGTTCCGCGACGGCTGTCCAGGAGGGGAATCGCCAGCCGAGGCCGCGGCGCGGGCCGATCGCGTGGTGAGCCGCGTGCGCGCGGTGCCGGGAGATGTGGTGCTTTTTTCCAGCGGGCATTTCATTCGGGTACTTGCGACGCGCTGGATTGGGCTTGAAGTCACGGTAAACGCCAAGCGGTTCATGCTTAGCACAGCAAGCCTGAGTGCGGTGGGCTATGAGAACGAGCTGTCCCGGCCAGTGATCCGATTGTGGAATGACACACATCATGTTGGCACCTAATCGAAACCGACCGCCGATGTTCGAGGCAGAAATGAAGATTCTGGTTTGTAACGCCGGCTCCAGCAGCCTCAAATTCAGTCTCTTCGAAGCCGAAGAAGAGCTGTTGCTGGCCGAGGGTGGCGTCGATTGGTCAAGAAAACCGACGCGGCTTGTTTTTCGCCGCACGGGTGAGGAAGAACTCCGCGAGGAGCTGAAGCTGGAAAAACACGCGGATGCCATCGTTCGCATTCTTGACGATTTGCAAGCCAGCCCGTCGGCCGTTTTGGACAGTCTGGAAGATCTCCGGGCTGTTGGACATCGCGTTGTTCATGGCGGCGAGCGCTACACCTCCGCCGTGCGGATCACGCCGGAGGTCAAGCAGGCGATCGAGGAACTGGCGGAACTTGCGCCGCTCCACAATCCGCCTGCCTTGGATGGGATCACCGCCGTAGAGCAAGTCCTCCCGGACGTACCACAGGTGGCAGCATTCGACACTGCTTTTCACTCAACCTTGTCCGAGGCGGCTCGAACCTATCCGGTCCCCCAAAAATGGACGCGCGAGTGGGGCATGCGCCGCTACGGTTTCCACGGTTTGAGCCATTCGTACTGCGCCGGTCGCGCGGCCGAGATGATCGACCGGCAGGACTTGCGGATCGTGATCGCACATCTTGGGAATGGCGCGTCGGTCTCGGCGGTTCAGCACGGCGTGTGTGTCGATACCTCAATGGGTTTTACTCCGCTGGAAGGCTTAATGATGGGGACGCGCAGCGGGTCGGTTGACCCGGGCATGCTTGTTCATTTGTTGCGGCACAAGAAACTGGACGTGAATACGCTCGACAAGGCTCTCAACTATGAATCCGGTTTGCTCGGTGTCTCCGGCATTTCTTCCGATCTGCGCCAGGTCTTGTCGCAACTTCCACACAATCCGGACGCTCGACTGGCCGTCGACGTTTATGTCCATCGCATCGTGCGAACAATCGGGGCCATGGCAGCTACGCTTGGCGGGATCGATGCTTTAGTATTTACAGCAGGTGTCGGCGAGCGCGCGGTGGAAATCCGAAAGCGGGTTTGCGAGAAGCTCGGTTATTTAGGTCTTGAGCTCGACCAAGCTGCTAACGAAACGTGCAAGCCAGACGCTGACATTAGCATGCCAGCCTCAAAGGCGCGTATTCTGGTTATCGCCACGCGTGAGGATTTGACCATCATGCGCGAGACTCGGCGGTTGGTCGGCTCGTCGATCAACGGGCGCCATGGAAAGGAACAGACCCGACCCTCTTTAACAATAGATGAAAACAATAGACAAACGTCAGCCCCGTTTGGGCAAAAGCGGGCATCGCCCGTGAAAGAAAGAACAAAATGAGAACACCTACTGTTAAGATTAAAAAGCAAGTTCGTAACGCAACACGCTTTGATCGCGGCGCTGCTAAGTCCACTGTCAAAGATCGCGCACGCAGTCCCGCAAGGGTCAGTAAAAACGGAGAAAATGGAGCAATCTCCGCCTACGGGACCGCTCGCTCAACGATCAAAGGCACTCCGCTGAGTCGCTCCGAGTTGGAGAAGATCGATGCCTACTGGCGGGCCAGCCTCTACCTGTGTGTGGGGATGCTCTACCTCAAAGACAACCCGTTGTTGCGGAAACCGCTGAAGCTTGAGCACACCAAGGCAAGGCTACTGGGCCATTGGGGCTCGGACGCCGGCCAGGCTTTCACCTATGTCCACTTCAATCGGTTGATCAACAAATACGACCTGAATTCGATCTTCATCTCCGGACCAGGCCACGGCGCACCGGCCGTATTGTCCAATGCTTATCTCGAAGGAACCTATTCCGAGGTTTACCCCGATAAGAGCGAGGACTTGGCCGGGATGGAGCGCTTCTTCAAGCAGTTTTCCTTCCCTGGCGGCATCGGCAGTCACGCGACTCCCGAGACGCCCGGAAGCATTCACGAGGGTGGTGAGCTTGGCTACAGCGTCTCGCATGCTTACGGAACCGTTTACGACAACCCAGACCTGATCACTCTGGTAATGGTGGGTGACGGCGAGGCTGAAACCGGCCCTCTCGCCACAAGCTGGCATAGTAACAAATTTCTCAATCCAATCACCGACGGAGCGGTGCTGCCGGTCTTGCATCTGAACGGCTACAAGATCAATAACCCAACGCTCCTCGCCCGCATTAGCCACGAAGAGTTGGAGTCGCTTTTCGTCGGCTACGGCTACACACCTTATTTTGTGGAAGGGAGTGACCCGGCCAGCATGCACCAGGCAATGGCTGCCACCTTGGAACAATGCGTTCTGGAGATCCGCAAGATCCAAAAGCAAGCGCGAGGTACCGGGAAAGCTGTTCGGCCGCGATGGCCAATGATCGTACTGCGTAGCCCGAAAGGTTGGACGGCCCCGCGGAAGGTAGGCAAGCACTACCTCGAGGGCTACTGGCGCGCGCACCAGGTCCCGATAGCAGATATTGCTACCAATCCCGCAGACTTGAAGGTGTTGGAAAAGTGGATGCGCAGTTATAAGGCGGAGGAGTTGTTCGACAACAATGGGCGACTCATTCCCGAGTTGAAAGCGCTGGCGCCGAAAGGTCATCGGCGAATGAGCGCCAATCCAGTCGCCAACGGGGGTTTGTTACGCAGGCCACTGGAGATGCCAGACTTCCGCAGCGCTGGCGTTGAAGTCAAGAAACCCGGCACGACCCTGGCGAGCAGTGTCTCTATCCTCGGCAAGTTTCTCCGAGAAGTGATGCGGCGAAACATGGAGAACTTCCGGGTCGTTGGGCCAGACGAAACAGAGTCCAACCAGCTCCAAGCCATCTATGAAGTTGGTAAGAAGGTCTGGCTCGGCGAGTATTTCCCTGAAGATAGTGACGGCGGCCAGCTTGCAACGAACGGTCGAGTTATGGAGATGCTCAGCGAGCACACGGTCGAAGGGTGGCTCGAGGGTTACATTTTGAGCGGCCGGCATGGATTAATAAACAGCTATGAGCCTTTCATTCACGTCGTCGACTCGATGTTCAATCAACATGCAAAGTGGTTGGAAAAGTGTAAGGAGCTGGCTTGGCGCGCCCCGATCTCGTCGCTCAACCTCTTAATCACGGGCTTGGTATGGCGTCAAGACCACAATGGTTTCACTCACCAGGATCCCGGGTTTTTGGATGTAGTGGCGAACAAGAGCCCAGAGGTAGTGCGCATTTATCTCCCGCCCGACGCTAATTCACTTCTGTCAGTCGCCGACCACTGCTTGCGCAGCCTCAATTACGTTAACGTCATCGTCGCGGACAAGAAGGAGCACATTCAATTTCTGGACATGGACTTGGCGATCGCGCACTGCACCAAGGGCATCGGGATCTGGAGCCGGGCGAGCAACGATCAGGGAGTCGAGCCCGATGTGGTGATGGCCAGCTGCGGCGACGTGCCGACGACGGAATCCCTCGCTGCCACCGCTTTGCTTCGCCAGTACTTGCCAGACGCAAAGGTCAGGTTCGTGAACGTGGTCGACCTATTCAGGCTAGTGCCGCATACCGAGCACCCGCACGGTATGACGGACCGTGAGTTCGAGGCCATTTTTACACCGGACAAGCCGGTGGTCTTCAACTTTCATGGCTACCCGTGGCTGATTCATCGCCTCACCTACCGCAGACCCGGCCAGCACAACATCCATGTCCGCGGCTATAAGGAACAGGGCAACATCAACACGCCGTTGGAGCTTGCCATTTGCAATCAGACTGACCGCTTCAGTCTGGCTATCGATGCCATCGATCGGATGCCCCGTTTTCGTGTTACGGGCGCTGGCGTACGCGAGGCTCTCATCAACCAACGGATCGCGTGTAAACAGCACGCGTACGAGTTCGGCATAGATCCTCCCGAGCTCACGGATTGGAAATGGCCCTTTTAAGACTTGTCCTTGTTATGCAGCGATGTCACCCACAAATCAGACGGTGCCGGAGTCGGAAGTCCAAGCAGATTGAGAGAATGGGAATCTGCCGCGGAAAACTGAAATTGAGAAAGGAATGACTGTGGAAACCCAAACAGAAACTAGGCTTGTTTCCCCAAGACTAACGGGGTCCAACGAGCGATCGAAGCTCATTGAGCAATACGGCTGCGGGCCGGTTCAACTTACCGGAACGAACGACGCTCTTTATGAGCGGCACCTCGTCTTTGACAACGTTATGGAGCTGGCGGCGATCGGCGCGCGCGAACGTTTTGAGGCCTTCGCCCGCTCCGTTCGTGATGTCCTTTCGCAACGATGGATTCAGACCGAGAAGACCTATGAGCGCAAAGACCCCAAGCGTGTTTACTATCTTTCGATGGAATTTCTGATCGGTCGTTCGCTGGCTAACAACGTCACGAACCTTCTTCTTGATGACTTTACCCAAAAGGCCGTAAAGGAGCAGAGGCTCGATTGGTACGAGTTACTTGAGCAGGAGCCCGACGCGGGATTGGGCAATGGAGGACTCGGGCGCCTGGCGGCATGCTTCCTCGATTCGATGGCTACGATGGAAATTCCGGCCATGGGTTATGGCCTCCGCTATCAATACGGTATGTTCAAGCAAACCATCCAGGACGGCTGGCAACACGAAGTCCCAGACAACTGGCTGCGTCGTCCTGACCCTTGGGAGGCCTTCGGCTCTGGGAAGCAGCGGCATCCGATTATTTTAATTTTCAAGAATTCAGCAGCGGAGATTTCGTCGGAGCGCTAGCCGAAACACTCCAGGCCGAATCGCTGACTCGGGTGCTATACCCCGACGACCACACGGCCAAGGGACAAGGACTGCGCTTTGTGCAGGAGTATTTTCTCGTCGCCAGTTCACTGGCGGACCTTGTCCGGCGCTTCCGCAAGACTAACACAGACTGGCGCACACTACCCGACAAAGTTGCTATTCAACTCAACGATACGCACCCGACGATGGCGGTGCCGGAGTTGATGCGGATTTTGCTTGATGAAGCACATCTCGGTTGGGACGAGGCTTGGGACCTTACCCAAAGGACTTTGGCTTACACTAATCACACGCTACTGCCAGAAGCTCTTGAGAAATGGCCGCTCGTCTGGTTTGAGCGCATGCTGCCACGCCATCTGGATATCATCTACGAAATCAATCGCCGCCTCATTGACGACGTCCGAAGACGCTTTCCCAAAGATGAGGGACGTGTTCAGCGCGTAAGCCTTGTAGAAGAGGGTGCCGAGCGCAAAATTCGCATGGCCAACCTTGCCATCGTCGGCTCACATAGCACGAACGGTGTAGCGGCTATCCATTCTCAATTGCTGCGCACAATGACGGTTAAGGACCTGGCTGAAATGTTTCCTCAGCGTTTCAGTAACAAAACCAATGGCGTCACGCCGCGCCGCTGGCTTCTGATGTCAAATTCTGCCCTCTCGCAAACGATCAGCGACGCCATCGGCGATGACTGGGTGACCGATCTCAGCCAGTTGAAAAAGCTCAAACCACTTGCCGACGACCAGGCGCTACGTCAGGCTTTTCTAAAGGCTAAACGCCAGGCGAAGCTGCACTTTATCGACTGGCTCACGCGGGCTACTGGTGAGAACGTAGACGCGGACAGTATCTTCGATTGTCAGATCAAACGCATACATGAATACAAGCGGCAACTGCTGAACGCGCTTCGGATCTTAGTGCTTTATGATCGACTGCGTAAGAACCCGAATTCTGAGGTAACGCCGCGAACTTTTTTCTTCGCCGGCAAGGCGGCACCCGCTTATCAGCTGGCCAAGGTAATCATCAAGTTTATCAACAATCTCGCCAGTATTATCGACGAGGATCCGATCGTCCGGGGACGGCTGAAGGTTCTATTCCTGCCTGACTACTGTGTTTCGATGGCAGAGCGGCTGATTCCCGCAGCTGATGTCTCCAATCAGATTTCGACAGCCGGTTACGAAGCCAGTGGCACCAGTAACATGAAGTTCATGATGAATGGGGCATTGACCATCGGCACCCGCGATGGCGCGACCATTGAGATGGCAGACGAAGCGGGCGAAGAGAATTTTTTCCTGTTCGGCCTGACGGCTAAACAAGTAGCGGACAGCCGTAGCTGGTACAAGCCCCAGTGGCACTATGACAACGACCCGGAGACCCGTGCCGCTTTGGACCTCATCTTCTCCGACCATTTCAGCCGCAATGAGCCGGGCGTCTTTGCGCCACTGCGGGATGCTCTTCTAACCCACGGCGATTACTACATGCATCTGGCGGATCTCAAGTCCTACTTGGAGGCAGACCAGAAACTATGTGATCTTTACGCCCTTCCAGCGTCATGGTCTAGCAAGGCGATCTTAAATGTCGCTAGCTCCGGAAAATTTTCCAGCGACCGAACGATTGCCGAATATGCAGCCGACATATGGGATGCAAAAGCGTGCCCTGTTTCCTAGTGGCTACTCGTGAGAGGGAGGATTAAGACTCATGCCAATCTCCCCATTTGCGGGCAAGCCGGCTCCAAAAGAGCTACTGGTGGATCCCAGTCAGCTTGAACACGAATATTATGAGCGCCGCCTCGACTTAGGAAACCCGAACCAGCTGGTAAGCTTCGGCACGAGCGGCCATCGAGGCTCGCCGCTGCATCGGTCATTTACCGAATCCCACATTCTGGCCATTACTCAGGCGATTTGTGATTACCGGCGCAGCCGCGGGTACAATGGCCCACTTTACATGGGTAAGGACACGCATGCCGTGTCCGGACCGGCCCAACGCACCGCATTAGAGGTACTGGCGGCCAACAACGTGGAGACGATCATCCAGAGAGACAACGGCTTCACACCGACGCCAGTCATCTCGCGAGCTATCCTCGTTTATAACCGGAATCGTAAAGAGCACCTTGCCGACGGCATTGTCATCACGCCTTCGCACAATCCGCCGGCGGACGGTGGCTTCAAGTATAACCCGCCCAATGGGGGTCCGGCTGACACCGATGTAACACGATGGGTCGAGCGCCGCGCAAATGAGTTGTTACACGACCCTTCTAGCATAAAACGCGTGCTATTTGGTGTGGCAATCAAGGCTAACACAACACACCAGGAAGATTTCGTGCTGCCCTACGTCGAGGATCTAAGAAACGTTATCGATATGGACGCGATCCGCAGCGCCGGCCTGAAGCTGGGTGTAGACCCACTCGGCGGCGCTGCCGAGCCTTACTGGGAGCCAATCGACTCTGTCTATCACCTGGACATCGCCGTCGCGAACTCAACAATCGATCCCACTTTCTCGTTCATGACTGTCGATCATGACGGTCAAATACGCATGGACCCGTCGAGTCCGTATGCGATGGCGCGTCTGGTGGACCTTAAGGATCGTTATGACGTGGCCTTTGCCAATGATCCAGACTCCGACCGGCACGGCATTGTTACGCCTTCATCGGGGTTGATGAATCCCAATCACTACCTCGCTGTCGCCATTCGCTATCTGTTGACACATCGGCCTAACTGGCAAGCTCATGTCGCAGTCGGCAAGACTTTGGTCAGCAGTAGCATGATAGATCGTGTGGTGCATCAGCTAGGGCGCTCGCTTTGTGAAGTGCCGGTAGGCTTCAAGTGGTTCGTGACGGGGTTGTTCGATGGCTCGCTTTGTTTTGGCGGCGAAGAAAGCGCAGGAGCAAGCTTCCTCAGGAAGGACGGCGCCGTTTGGACGACCGACAAGGACGGCCCAATCATGGATCTACTGGCCGCGGAGATTACCGCCCGCACGGGCAAGGACCCGGGCGAGTTATATCAAGAACTAATAACTGAGTTCGGTGCGCCATCCTACACGCGGATCGATGCGCCAGCGACACCAGATCAGAAGGCGCGGCTGCAAAAGTTGTCACCCGCGGCGGTTCCCACTGATACCCTCGCCGGCGAGCCGATCACAGCTAAACTGACTTCTGCCCCTGGTAACGGAGCCCCGATCGGCGGCCTCAAGGTCGTGAGCAACAACGGCTGGTTCGCGGCCCGGCCTTCCGGCACCGAGAACATCTACAAGATCTATGCGGAGAGCTTTAAGGATCAAAGTCATTTGGCCGCGATCGTGCAGGAAGCTCAGGAAATTGTGACCGATGCGCTAGGATCGCCTGCTTCAGCTCTTCAGGAACAGGAGGTGCGCTGATGAGTAACGACAGCAGCCCGAAACTGCCTCCATTTCCATCGTCCTACCGAGCATCTGGCTTGCTTTTGCATGTTACGTCGTTGCCCTCGCCCTACGGCATTGGCGACGTGGGACCAACTGCCATTGCGTGGATCGACCAACTTTGCGAAGCAGGACAAAGCTGGTGGCAAGCGCTGCCTTTGGGCCCGACGGGCTATGGCAACTCTCCTTATCAAGCGCTGTCCTCCTTTGCCGGCAACGGCCTTCTGATTAGCCCAGACTGGCTCATCGAGGATGGCTTGTTACACTCCAGTGACTGCGCGGCGCCCTCATTCTCTCCATCCGCCGTCGATTACAACACGGTTAACCCGTTCAAATACCAATTGCTCGAGAAAGCTTGGAGCAATTTTACCAAAGCGAGATCTGCGGAGCTACGAATTGCCTTTGAACAGTTCTGCCACGAGCAGGTGCACTGGTTGGAAGATTACGCACTGTTTCGAGCGCTGAAAATCCGGTACAATGGCGCTTACTACCTCGAGTGGCCGACGGAGTTGGTCCAGCGTGTGCCAAAAGTTTTGGCCGAGGTCCGGCGTGATCTGGCGAATCAAATCGATCAAGTGTGTTTTGCTCAATTTCTATTGTTTCGCCAAGGGGAGCGGCTTAAGAAACATGCCAAAGCTAAGGGCGTGCGCTTGATCGGCGATCTGCCCTTTTTTGTTTCTCCGGACTCGAGTGACGTTTGGGCCAACCCGGAGCTATTCTTGTTAGACGACCAACGGAGGCAGCGCTTCGTGGCGGGCGTGCCCCCAGATTATTTCAGCTCGCAGGGTCAGCTCTGGGGTAATCCAGTCTACAACTGGGATGTGCTGCGACAAACTGGCTATCGATGGTGCATCGATCGTTTGCGCGCTCTGCTTGCGCATGTGGATGTGATTCGTCTGGATCACTTCCGAGCGTTCGCAGCAGCATGGCATGTTCCAGTCGAAGCACCTACGGCCCAGTCTGGCCAGTGGGTGCCGGGTCCGGGCGCCGATTTCTTCAACGCGGTGAAGAAAGAGTTAGGCGGACTACCCTTTATTGCTGAGGACTTGGGGTTGATCACTGCTGACGTTTATGCTCTCCGCGACCAGTTTCAGATACCTGGGACCCGTGTCCTGCAATTTGCCTTCGACGGCAGCTCAGATAACCCGTACCTCCCTCATAACTACTTTTCAAATGCGGTCGTATACACAGGGACGCATGATAATCCCACAAGCCGCGGATGGTATGAAGAGTTGCCGCCTAATCAGCGACAGAATCTGTGGCGTTACCTCAACTTACCCGAGAGTGATAGTCGCGAGGTCGCCTGGGACTTGATGCGTCTGGCGTGGTCGTCTGTGGCTGCGCTTGCCATCGCTCCTCTACAAGATCTTCTCAATCTCGGGGCAGAGGGTCGAATGAACGTCCCCGGGCGTGCGGAAGGCAATTGGAGCTGGCGCTGCACCGAAGAGTTGTTGTCGGCTGCTGATTTTCATGCGCTGCGGGACCTGACAAGAAGCTCAAATCGCGTGCGTATGTTTCCAAATCCAGCGATCGAGATGGCGGAGGCTGTGTTATGACTTCCAACTCAATTGTTTTTCAAATTCCTCACGAGATAACAAAATGAAAGCAACCCAACTACTCCACAACCTGGGTCAAAGTCTGTGGCTCGACAACATTACGCGGGACCTGATTAATAGCGGTACACTTAAGCGCTATATTGACGAGCTTTCCGTGACGGGGCTCACTTCGAATCCCACGATCTTCGACCACGCGATTAAAAACAGTAGCTCGTATGACGCTGCGATCCGCAAGAAACTTGATGAGGGTAAGTCCGGAGAGAGGCTGTTCTTCGAGCTGGCACTTGAGGATCTCACACGGGCGGCCGATCTGTTTCGACCCATCTTTGACCGGACTAACGGCGTCGACGGATGGGTGTCATTGGAGGTATCGCCTCTGCTTGCGCACGACACCGCCAGCACCCTCGCCGCGGCTAAGAGTTTGCACGCTCGGGCGAGGCGCCCAAACCTGTTTATCAAGATTCCTGGCACTAAAGAAGGCCTACCCGCGATCGAAGAGTCGATTTTCGCCGGTGTGCCTATCAACGTCACGTTACTATTTTCACGCGAGCATTACATCGCAGCGGCTGAGGCTTTCTTGCACGGGATCGAGCGACGCATCGATGCGGGACTTCAACCCAACATCGGCTCCGTAGCCTCGGTTTTCGTCAGCCGTTGGGACGCCGCAGTTGCCGGCAAGGTACCTGCCGCACTGAACAACAGACTCGGTATCGCAGTGGCAAAGCGCACTTACAAGGCGTACCGCGACTTGCTCGGTTCACCTCGTTGGGAGCGGATCTACAACGCCGGAGCGCGCCCGCAACGCTTGCTTTGGGCGAGCACAGGAACCAAGGATCCCAAGGCACCTGATGTACTGTATATCAAGGCGCTTGCTGCGCCTTTTACAGTGAACACCATGCCCGAGGGAACTTTGAAAGTCCTCGCCGATCACGGGGATCTTAGCGAAATCATGTCGGCCGATGGCGGCGATTGCGAAGCGGTGCTGGACCAGTTCGCCGCGGCGGGAATCGACATCGATGACCTGGCCGCAAAGCTCCAGGATGATGGAGCCAAATCGTTCGTTAGTTCCTGGAAGGAGCTCATGGAGGTTATCGCTTCCAAGAGCGCAACCCTTGCGAAGGCCGGCTGAATACATGGAGGGCTCAATGAATGTGCTGGTTGTCGATGTAGGCGGAACCCACGTGAAGATTGTCGCTACAGGACAAAAACAACCTCGGGAATTTCCATCGGGCCCCAAGCTAACCCCCAAACAGATGGTCGCTGGCGTCAAGAAGCTTGCCAAGGATTGGAAGTATAACGCGGTATCGATTGGTTATCCCGGGGTAGTCGTTGGAAATCGGCCCGTTGCGGATCCGTATAACCTTGGAAACGGGTGGGCCGGATTCGATTTTGGAGCCGCGTTCAAGTGTCCGGTCAAGGTAATCAACGATGCCGCCATGCAAGCATTGGGAAGCTACAAGCATGGCAAGATGCTCTTCCTCGGGCTGGGTACCGGGCTCGGTTCCGCCATGGTGGTGGATGGCATCGTGGAACCGATGGAGCTCGGCCACCTCCCGTACCGGAAGCGCACCTTTGAAGACTATGTTGGGGTCGCTGGACGCAAGCGCCTAGGACAGAAGAAATGGGAACAGGCGGTTAAGGATGTAATAGCTCGCCTGATTGCCGCACTAGAACCCGAGGATGTGGTTCTGGGAGGCGGAAACGTCAAAAATCTGAAAAAATTGCCTCCCGGTTGGAGGGCGGGCGACAACCTGAATGCATTCGTGGGAGGGTTTCGCGTTTGGGAGAAAACCGATCGAGGGAATCGCTCTAAATCCAAACGAACAGTTTCGAGAGCCACGAGGAAACCTGGGAGATAAACCGTCGTGCACAAAGAGTTCCGAGTCCGTGTTTCGATTGTGATCGTCATTCTTTGCTGCTCAGCGGCTGTGGCGCGTTCTCAAGATATCAATGAAGCGTCCGCCGGCACGCGATCCCTGGGACCGCTGCCGTTTCAGCTGATCCTGCCGCGCGAGCATCTGCTGGGAGACTGGTACGGCACGCGCACATGGCTCGAGGACCGGGGCATCGTTCCAACGTTGACCTTCGTTACCGACTCCTTAGGTAACCCGAGCGGCGGAAAGGAACAGGGCTTCACGACGGCCAACAATGTGGGGCTCGATCTGAATTTCGATTTGGAGAAGCTGGGCGTTCTCGAAGGCGGCTCATTTTTGTTCTCGATGTCATACCGTTTCGGCGGCAGCCTATCGGCGAACTACATCCACAACGTCTTTACTGTTCAGCAGGTTTTCGGCGGCGAAACCTTCCGGGTGGTCAATCTGGCCTACTTCCAGAAGCTCCTTGATGATCGCGTCGAACTCCGGATCGGCCGCATCGGCGCCGGCGACGACTTCCTAGTCTCGCCCTACAACTACGTCTTCGTACAAAATGGCTTCGATGGCAATCCGGTAGGCATTTTCTTCAACTCCCCCGGTATGACCGCCTATCCCAATGACACCTGGGGAGCTCTTGTCAAAGTAAGACCGACCGCGAGGACCTACATCATGGCCGGCGTGTACAATGGCGACCCGTCTATCCGCGACAACAGTAACCACGGCGTGGATTTCTCGATGGATGGACCGCTGTTCGCAATTGCGGAGATTGCGTATCAACCCAACAGCTTGCCGGGCGACCGCGGCCTCCTCGGCAATTACAAGGTCGGCTTTTGGTACGACAACAGTCGCTTCACTGATTTCAACACCAGCGAATTTGAGCTGGGGAACTGGGGCTTCTATACCTTGTTTGATCAAGTGCTTGTTAGGTTCGGGGAGCAAGGCAGCCACCGCGGTTTCGGCATTGCCGGCTCTTTCTTAGTCTCGCCCGACCAGTCCATCAGCCGGATGCCCTATTTTTTTACCGCCGCTCTTGTTACGCGCGGCATCTTCCGCTCGCGTCCGCTAGACGTGATCGGCTTGGGCGTTGTCTACGGTCATTTTAGCAATGACCTGCAGAATTTTCAGCGGCGGGCGCAACAGCTGGATCCAAATGTTGGAGTGCAGTCGCAGGAGACGGTGGTGGAGTTGACTTACCGCCTAGCTTTGCTCAAGAGTGCGCTCTTCTTCCAGCCGGACCTGCAGTACGTCTTCCGGCCGGGCCGTACCGGCCGGATTCCTGACGCGCTCGTCCTTGGTGCTCAGCTCGGCGTCAATTTCTAACAATGCAGGCGAAGAAACATTTGCGGAGAAGAATTTACAATGGATAAGCCGGCACAGAAAGCCAAAGTTGATTTGAAGGGCGGCGCGTCACAAAAGGATGCTTCTCTCGCGACGTCCCACGTCACGCCAAGTACTTCTGTTTATGTAATCGTGCTGTGCTGCGTAGCCGCAATCGGAGGTTTTCTCTTCGGTTTCGACAGCGGCGTCATTAACGGGACCGTTGATGCCCTGGCAAAAGCGTTCGGCACCCAGGCGGCAGGCACCGGCTTTGCCGTTGCTTCAGTGCTGCTCGGCTGCGCCGCCGGCGCTTTCGGTGCAGGTAGGCTGGCCGACTCTCTTGGCCGGCGCCCGACCATGCTCTTGAACGCAATCCTCTTTCTGGCAAGCGCTGTGGCAACAGGGGCTGCCAACTCGGCTACATTTTTCATCGCGTCGCGGCTCGCGGGCGGCCTAGCCATCGGCGCGGCCAGCGTATTGGCCCCGATGTACATCGCGGAAGTGGCTCCCGCGCACATACGCGGCCGCCTGGCCTCACTGCAGCAGATGGCGATTGTGACTGGACTGTTCTGCGCCTTTTTGAGCAACGACATCCTGGCCAGGCTTGCTGGCGGAGCTAGCGCGATATTCTGGGGTGGCGCGCCGACTTGGCGCTGGATGTTCTGGATGGAAACCGTGCCGGCAGCCGCGTTTCTGTTGGGTACCATGCTAATCCCTGAGTCGCCGCGCTTTCTTATTTTCCGTGGCAAGCACGAGCGAGCACGTGAAATCTTCGCGCGCATTGGTGCCCATGCCGAGAAACTGGTGCGGGAGGTCGAGCAAAGCCTGAAAGGGGAACATCGCCCGCGTTTGTCGGATCTCATCATTCCAGGCACGAGACATATCGCTCCAGTGCTTTGGGTGGGGATGGGTTTGGCGGCTTTTCAGCAATTTGTCGGTATCAATATCATCTTTTATTACGGCGAGATCCTGTGGAAAGCAGCGGGGGCAACGGAACAATGGGCCCTGCGCATTAACCTGCTCACCGGCTTGGTCAACATACTCGCCACGATCCCGGCGATAATGCTCGTTGATCGCATCGGCCGCAAACCGTTGCTGTTGGTCGGATCGGTTGGCATGGCTTTGACCCTCGGCGCCATGGCGGTTGTATTCGCCACGGCTGGCGCAGGCGCTGACGGCAAGCCAGTGCTCAGTCATATGGCGGCGGTGGCGGGACTAACAGCGGCGAACCTGTACATCGTTGCCTTCGCTATGTCGTGGGGGCCAGTGATGTGGGTGCTGCTAGGCGAGATGTTTCCCAACCAAGTGCGGGGCGCGGCTCTCGCGGTTTCCGGTGCCACTAATTGGGCGGCTAACTTCGCCGTTACCGTCACTTTCCTGCCCCTGTTGAGCGCAGTCGGTCTCGCGGGTGCTTACGCGCTCTATGCCATAGCCGCAGCGATCTCGCTGCCATTCGTGTGGGCTGCAGTGCGTGAGACAAAAGGCAAGACGCTGGAACAAATGAAGGACACAACGAACCTGAATCGCTTCTTGGGAGCTATGAAAGGAACCCAGGGATAGCAATGCACGACTAGAACGGAATGAAAGGAACATAATAATGGACCCAACAACAAAATCAGTCAGCGAGCGTCGCGCATGGAATGCTCTGGTCGCTCATTATCAGAATGCCCGAGAGCTGCATCTGCGCAAACTTTTTGCGGACGATCCCACACGCGGCAAGCGCATGACCATCGAGGCGGTAGGTTTATATCTGGATTACTCAAAGAATCGCGTCACCGACGAGACTCTGAAGCTTCTTATGCAGCTCGCCGAGGAATCGGGATTGCGCGGGCGGATCGACGCTATGTTTCGGGGCGACAAGATCAACATCACGGAAAACCGCGCTGTTCTGCATGTAGCTCTGCGCGCACCGAGAGGGGCATCGATCGTTGTTGATGGCGAGAACGTTGTCCCGCAAGTCCACGCCGTTCTCGACAAGATGGCCGACTTCTCCAACCGCGTGAGAAGCGGCGCGTGGAAAGGTTACACTGACAAGCGCATTCGCAACGTCATCAACGTTGGTATCGGTGGCTCTGATCTCGGACCAGTCATGGCCTATGAGGCATTGAAGCATTACAGCGACCGAAGCATGACGTTTCGGTTCGTTTCCAACGTCGACGGTACCGATTTCGCTGAGGCCGTTCACGACCTGGACCCTGCAGAAACGCTTTTCATCATTTCTTCAAAAACATTCACAACCCTGGAAACAATGACGAATGCGCGCACCGCGCGCGATTGGTTACTTGCAGGTCTCGGCGGCGATGAAAAGGCGGTCGCCAAACATTTTGTTGCGGTGTCGACCAATGCTTCGGAAGTGGCGAAGTTCGGCATTGATACTGCCAACATGTTCGGGTTCTGGGATTGGGTCGGCGGACGCTATTCGATGGATTCGGCGATCGGGCTTTCAACGATGATTGCGATCGGGCCGGAAAACTTTCGCGCCATGTTGGACGGCTTCCACCAAATGGACGAGCACTTCCGCACAACCCCCTTTGAGCGCAACCTGCCGGTTCTCATGGGGCTACTGGCTGTTTGGTACAACGACTTTTTGGGCGCAGCGACAGTAACGGTCCTTCCATACGAGCAATACCTGAAGCGATTCCCGGCTTATCTCCAACAGCTGACAATGGAGAGCAATGGCAAACACGTCACACTTGATGGAAGCAAAGTCCCCTGCGATACCAGCCCTGTTTACTGGGGTGAGCCGGGAACTAACGGCCAGCATTCTTTTTACCAGTTGATCCATCAGGGAACGCGACTCATTCCCTGCGACTTCATAGCGTTCTACCAAACGCTAAATCCGCTCGGCCGTCACCACGATATTCTCCTCGCGAATGTGTTCGCCCAAGCCGCCGCGCTGGCTTTCGGCAAGACACCCGAGCAAGTCAAGGCGGAGGGCACGCCGGACTGGCTCGTGCCCCACCGAGTCTTCGAGGGCAATCGCCCATCGAACACAATTCTGGCCGAGCGGCTCACTCCGGAAAGCCTTGGTAAACTAGTCGCTCTTTACGAGCACAGCGTTTTTACACAGGGCGTGATTTGGAACATCGACTCGTTCGACCAGTGGGGTGTCGAGCTAGGCAAGCAATTGGCTCAGCGCATTATACCAGAACTCGAGAGCAAGGAGAAACCTACTCTTGCCCATGATAGCTCAACCAATAACCTGATTTACCAATACCGAAAATCGAAGAAGGCAAATTAAAGGAGGCGTTATGAAATCGATCGACTTGAACGAAGAACAACTGCAGAAAATGAAGGCACATCCCGGCTTCATCGCCGCGCTGGATCAAAGCGGTGGCAGCACTCCCGGTGCACTGCGTCTTTACGGAATCAAAGAAGGTGCGTGGTCCAACGAGGACGAGATGTTTGGGATCGTGCACCAGATGCGCATCCGCATGATTACCAACCCCGGCTTTACCGGAGAGCGGATTATTGGCGCCATCCTGTTCGAGAACACCATGGACAGGGACATCGAGGGGCAACCTACGGCTGACTATCTTTGGAACGTAAAACGTGTGGTGCCATTTCTGAAAGTGGACAAGGGCCTCGCCGCTGAGAAGGACGGGGTCCAACTGATGAAGCCCATGCCCGCGCTTGCCGCGCTGCTCGAGAAAGCTAAAGCGAAGCGTATATTCGGAACCAAGATGCGCTCGGTCATCAAGGAAGCCAGCGGAGCAGGCATCAAGGACATCGTGAACCAGCAGTTCGAGCTAGCTGCGCAGATCATTGCCGCCGAACTGATGCCAATCGTCGAGCCAGAAGTCGACATTCGCTGCCCGGAAAAGGCGAAGGCCGAAGCGTTACTCAAGGCGGCTATTCTTGAGAAGCTCAACCAACTACCAGCAGGCCAGCTGGTCATGCTAAAGCTTACGCTACCAGAGCAAGACAACTTCTACGCTGATTTCGTCAAACATCCCAAAGTTTTGAGAGTAGTAGCGTTGTCGGGCGGTTACTCGCGGGAAGAAGCCAACGACCGCTTACGCCGGAATCACGGCATTATCGCGAGCTTTTCCCGGGCCCTGGCAGAAGGGCTCTCGGCTCAGCAATCCGATGCCGAGTTCAACGCCATGCTGGATAAATCCATTCAGAGTATCTTTGAGGCATCCAACACTTAGACTGCGCGCAGCAACGTCAATTAAAAGAGGAAGGAGTAACAATGCGACTTGGAATGATTGGACTCGGCCGAATGGGCGCAAACATGGTTCGCCGGCTACTGAAGAATGGACAGGAATGCGTGGTGTTCGACCGTTCACCTAATGTGGTCAACGACCTCGTCAAAGAGAAAGCAAGTGGAGCTACTTCCCTAGCAGACTTGGTGACCAAGCTCGACCGGCCGCGAGCTATCTGGCTGATGGTTCCGGCGGCGGTGGTCGATGAGACGATCGGCGAGCTATCACCGCTGCTTGAACCTGGCGATATCATTATCGACGGCGGCAACTCCTACTACGTGGATGACATAGAACGGGCGAAGGGACTGCGCTCGTTAGGTATTCACTATCTCGATGTCGGGACGAGCGGCGGCATCTGGGGCTTGGAGCGTGGCTACTGTATGATGATCGGTGGTGATAAGGAGATAGTTCAACGTTTAGATCCAATCTTTGCCGCGCTTGCGCCGGGCGTCGGCAACGTGCCGTGCACTCCTGGCCGCGAGAAACTTGGTGGCACGGCCGAACAAGGTTACTTGCATTGTGGACCGAGCGGTGCCGGGCACTTCGTTAAAATGATCCACAACGGCATCGAGTACGGAATCATGGCCGCTTACGCCGAAGGTATCGGCATTCTAAAAGCTGCTGACGCGGGGAAGCGTCAGAGTAAGGTAGATGCCGAGACCACACCGCTGCGCGAGCCTGCGCACTATCAGTATGACTTCAACCTGGCTGAAATCTCCGAAGTTTGGCGGCGCGGCAGCGTTATCGCTTCATGGTTACTCGACCTCACCGCAGCTGCGCTCGCGGCAGACGCGCAGCTTGCGAAATTCGGCGGAAGAGTTTCCGATTCCGGCGAAGGTCGTTGGACGATTAAGGCTGCAATCGATGAAGGTGTGCCGGTGCCAGTGTTAACGACCGCTTTGTACGAGCGCTTCTCGTCGCGCGGTGAAGCAGACTACGCCGACAGGCTGCTTTCAGCGATGCGCTTTGGCTTTGGCGGGCACCTGGAGAAATCGGCCAAATGAGGAGTATGGCATGAACGTTCCCCATTCGGATGCGTTGGTCTTCTTCGGTGCCACCGGCGATCTCGCCTACAAGAAAATCTTTCCGTCGTTGCAAGCGATGATCAAACGGGGCCACCTCAATGCGCCGGTTATCGGGGTCGCCAAGGCAGGTTGGAATATCGATCAGCTCCGAGCGCGGGCACGAGACAGCGTCGAGAAACACGGCGGAGGGGTCGAACCGGCGGCCTTTGACAAGCTGTGTAGCCTGCTGCGTTATGTTGACGGCGACTACAAAGACGCGGCCACCTTTCAGACCATCCGCAAGGAGCTAGGGTCTGCGGAGCGGCCAGCGCATTACCTCGCCATCCCGCCTGCGCTGTTCGGCCTCGTTGTGGAACAGCTAACCAAGGCACGCTGCACCAATGGTGCTCGTGTTATCGTTGAAAAACCCTTCGGTCACGACCTCGTCTCGGCGCAGGAACTCAATCGGATTCTTCTCGGCACTTTCGACGAGGAGCACATCTTCCGCATCGATCATTATTTGGGAAAACGACCAGTGCGTAACATGGTCTTCTTACGCTTCGAGAATGCAATTTTGGAGTCGTTCTGGAACCGCAATCAGGTCGAGAGCGTACAGATTACCATGGCAGAAGACTTCGGAGTTCAAGGCAGGGGGGCGTTCTACGATCAAACCGGCACGATCCGCGACGTGGTTCAAAATCACCTGTTCCAGATTTTGGTGAACCTGGCGATGGAGCCACCGGTGAGAACCGACAGTGAAACGATCCGCGACGAAAAGGTTAAGGTCCTGAAGGCCGTTCCGCCGCTGAAGGCGAAGAACGTCGTTCGCGGGCAGTTTCGTGGCTACCGGAAGGAAAACGGCGTGGCGCCGAATTCGAAAGTCGAAACCTTCGCCGCTTTGCAGTTGAGCGTGGATTCCTGGCGCTGGCAAGGCGTGCCGTTCTACATCCGGGCCGGGAAGTCGTTGCCAGTAACGTGCACCGAGATCGTCGTCCGCTTGCGCCAGCCACCCATCGTCTTTCCGACCTGCTCTCGCGCACAGAACTATTTCCGATTCCGCGTCAGTCCTGACGTCACGGCTGCCTTTGGTGTGACGGTGATGGATTCGGAAGAGAGGATGATTGGTGAACCAGTTGAGTTGGTGGCGAGCCGCTTTCCCGGCGCGGAGGAGATGGATGCTTACGAACGCGTGCTCGGTGACGCCATGGCGGGAGACGCCACCTTGTTTGCCCGGGAGGACTATGTGGAAGAAGCCTGGCGCATCGTCGACCCGGTGCTGAAAGCCGGCACGCCAGTCTACGAATACGAGCCCGGTACCTGGGGACCGAGTGAAGTCGACCAAAGAGTTGCACCTCCCGGAGGCTGGGAAAACCCGACGATGAGCAGCTGAAAGATTGGAGTGATGGAGTATTGGAGTACTGGAGTATGGGGTTCTAAAAACATCACTCCAGTACTCCAACCTCAGGGTAGGAACTGCCATGAACGTTGAGATACTTATTGATGCGGACGCAGTGGCGCGGAAGGCTGCCGAGATTATCGCCACGGAAGCCCGCGCGACTGTGGCGGAGCGTGGCCGCTTCATTATGGCCGTTAGCGGTGGTCATACCCCGTGGAAAATGCTGCGTGCCCTGGCAAACGAAAAGGTACCTTGGGAAGGCGTGCGCGTGGTGCAGGTTGACGAGCGCGTAGCGCCAGCCGGAGACCCAGATCGAAATCTCAGTCACTTGCGTGAAAGCTTGCTCGAGCACGCGCCGCTGCGACCCGAGCAGATCCTTGCCATGCCAGTGGAGTGGCCTGACCTAGACGCCGCGGCCATACGCTACGCAATGACTCTCAAGGAGATCGCCGGCTCGCCGCCGGTGCTCGACCTCGCTCATCTGGGCCTCGGACCAGATGGCCACACTGCCTCGCTGGTTCCCGGAGATCCCGTTCTGAACGTCACCGACTCAGATGTCGCGCTGACTGGAGTCTACCAAGGGAGGCGTCGGATGACGTTGACGTATCCGATCCTCAACCGTGCCCGCCGCATCCTCTGGCTTGTGACCGGAACGGACAAAGTTGCGGCGCTCGCGCGGTTGCGCGAGGGCGATCTGACGATTCCAGCCAGCCGGATTCAGAGGGCCGATGCCCTGGTTCTCGCCGACCAAGCGGCGGTAGGATCCGATGGCACTGTCGGGGCGCCTTCAAAAAAAAACGAGAGCGAGGAGACACGATATGCGTATTGGCATTGCAACTGATCACGGTGGATTTAGTTTGAAGAAGGAGCTGGTTTCAAAACTCCGCGGGGGGGGGCATGAGGTCGTCGATTTCGGTGCTCATCACTTAAGCAAGGGCGATGACTATCCCGACTACGTCCTCCCGCTAGCACGGGCAGTAGCCGCTCTGGAGGTGGAACGTGGAGTGGCAATCTGCGGCAGCGGCGTCGGCGCATCGGTGTGCGCCAACAAGGTTTGGGGCGTCCGCGCGGCGCTAATCCATGACCACTTCTCTGCTAAGCAGGGCGTCGAGGACGATCACATGAACGTTCTTTGTATGGGCGGCAGAACTGTCGGACCAGCCGTCGCCTGGGATCTCGTTCAAACGTTTCTCGCAGCCGAATTTAGTCAAGCCCCGCGGCATTTGCGCCGCCTGGGCAAAGTGGCTTCCCTAGAGACAGAGAAAGAAACAGGCTAAACCTATGGGAGAAAACTATGACAGACGAGGAGATGACTGAATTAGCGATCAACACAATTCGTACGCTCTCGATAGATGCGGTACAGCAGGCCAAGTCGGGGCATCCTGGTACACCAATGGCGCTCGCTCCACTGATTTACTCGATCTGGAATCGCGTTATGCGCTTCGACCCCGAGGATCCCATTTGGCCTAACCGCGACCGGTTTGTGCTCTCGAACGGTCATGCTTCGATGCTTCTCTGGTCTGCGCTTCATCTGACGCGGACAAAAGCCGTCAACGCCGATTATGAAAGACTGGGGCACGCGTCGGTGTCTCTCGACGATATCCGTCACTTTCGTCAGCTCGACAGCAAAGCCCCGGGACACCCCGAGTATCATTGGGTTTCGGGGGTTGAGACGACAACCGGTCCCCTCGGACAAGGCGTTGCGACGAGCGTAGGAATGGCGATTGCCCAGAAATGGCTCGCCCATCGTTACAACCGACCGCGCTTTGATATCTTTGATTACAATGTCTACGCCGTGTGCGGCGATGGCTGCCTGATGGAAGGAATTTCATCGGAAGCAGCCTCGCTGGCCGGTCACCTTTGCCTCGATAATCTGTGCTGGGTCTACGACAACAATCATATTACCATTGAGGGTAAGACGCGCATCACTTTCACGGAGGATGTCGAGGCGCGATTTTTGGCTTACGGCTGGAACGTCTTGCGTGTCGGCAACGCAAACGACCTCGAGCGCATCGAGCAGGCTCTCGAAATCTTTCGTAAGACGAAAGAACGTCCCACGTTCATCGTCCTGGACAGCCATATTGGCTATGGATCACCTCATAAACAGGATACTGCCGCAGCACATGGCGAGCCCCTTGGAGACGATGAAGTCCGCTTGTGTAAGCGCGCCTATGGCTGGCCCGAGGATAAAACGTTTCTTGTTCCTGACGGCGTGTATGAACACTTCGCTGCTGGTATAGGCGCACGCGGCGCAGAAGCTCGAAGGAAATGGACCCAACTGTTTGCAGCTTATCGAACTGAGTATCCGGACGCAGCGACCGAGATCGAATTGATGCAGCGGCGCGAACTCCCGTCCGGTTGGGATCGCAACCTCCCGGTGTTCGCAGCGGATCCGAAAGGAATCGCTGGGCGCGACGCCTCGGGCAAAGCGCTGAACATTCTGGCTCAGAACATTCCCTGGCTTCTCGGAGGGTCGGCGGATCTTGGACCATCGAACAAGACTGTTCTGACGTATGAGGGCGCAGGAGATTTCCAAGCTGATAACCCGGGCGGGAAGAACCTCCACTTCGGCATCCGTGAGCATGCGATGGCTGCGATTGTCAACGGGCTTTCGCTGTCCAAGCTCCGCGCTTATGGGGCAAGCTTCTTCATTTTTAGCGACTACGCACGGCCAGCGATCCGGCTATCGGCTTTGATGGAACTGCCTACCATATTTGTTTTCACACACGACGCGATGGGCGACGGCGAAGACGGTCCTACTCATCAACCGGTAGAGCATCTGGCGTCGCTGCGGGCAATTCCAGGTCTCGTCACTCTGCGACCGAGTGACGCCAACGAGGTTATCGAAGCCTACCGCTACATCATGCAACTGCGTCACGAACCTGCTGTGCTGGTGCTGTCGCGCCAGCCACTGCCGACGCTCGATCGGAAAAAGTACGCACCGGCATCCGGAGTCGCGCGTGGCGCCTACGTTCTTGCAGACGCGCCCGGTGGCGATCCCGAAGTCGTTCTTATCGCATCAGGGAGTGAAGTCAGTCTCGCTGTGGAGGCGCACGAGAAGCTCATTGCTGAAGGCATCCGGTCGCGTGTCGTATCGATGCCCTCATGGGACATCTTCGAACATCAGACGCAAGAATATCAGGACAGCGTTTTGCCGCCGAGCCTGGTCGCGCGCGTCGCCGTGGAGCAGGCATCGACGTTTGGATGGGAACGATACATCGGAAAGCGGGGACGCATGATCGGCATGAAAACATTTGGAGCATCGGCACCGTTGAAAGAATTGCAGCGCAAATTCGGCTTTATCCCCGACTCGATTGTTACGGCAGCCAAAGAGCAGGTAGCCCAAGGGAGGTGAACAATGCCGATGGCCATAACCCGCGACGATTACGATGCCGTTCTTCTTGACCTCGACGGTGTGATAACGGACACCGCCAACCTCCACGCGGCGTGTTGGAAACAGATGTTTGACGAGTACCTTCAGAAGCGTGCGGCAGAGAGAGGCGAACCATTTCGTCCCTTCGAGCTCGCCACGGACTACCGGCTTTATGTGGATGGGAAGCCTCGATTTGACGGCGTTCGCGACTTTCTCACATCACGCGGTATCCAGCTCCCCGAGGGAAGCTCAGACGACCTGCCGCAAGCCGAGACGGTGGGCGGGCTCGGGAACCGCAAGAATGACTTGGTCAACAAAATCATTGAAGAGCGAGGGGTGGAGCCATATAAGGGAAGCGTCAAGTTCATCCATCAGCTCCGCCGTCAGGGATTCCAAATCGCCGTCGTCACTTCAAGTCAGAACTGCGAGGCTGTCTTAAAGGCCGCCAGGTTGGATGCTTTCTTCGACGTGCGCGTCGATGGCAACACCATCCGTGCGCAGCACCTGGCCGGCAAGCCGGCCCCGGATACATTCCTCACGGCGGCACGGCAGCTCGGAGTTGCGCCGACACGAGCGGTCGTGGTCGAGGATGCCATCTCTGGGGTCGAGGCCGGGCGTAACGGGAACTTCGGGCTGGTGATCGGTGTCGCGCGCAAGGGAAACGCCGAGGAGCTTCGCCACCATGGCGCGCATCTCGTAGTGAACGATCTGGGCGAACTGGTTGGCTGACCAATGCCCGGTGCTTTATCGCGAGGAACTGTCCGATGATCCATCATGAACGCCTAAGGCCGCCATCGCACGATTACCCGGCCGACGAATGGAACATCATCGAAAAAGGATTTCATCCCGAATTCCTGGCCCAGCTAGAAACGATGCTGGCGGTGGGCAATGGATACCTCGGCATCCGCGGATGCCCAGAGGAAGGCGGCCCCAATGCCGAAAATGGCACCTTTATCAATGGTTTCTATGAAAGCCGGCCGATCATTTACGGAGAGGAAGCCTACGGCTTCCCGAAAACTGGACAGACCATCCTCAACGTAACTAACAGCAGGATCATCAAGCTCTTCGTGGACGACGAGCCCTTGTGGCTGCCCAATGCGAACTTCTTAAGCTACGACCGACGGCTGAATATGCAGTCCGGGACGCTCGACCGGGAAATCCTCTGGGAGACTCCCGCAGGCAAACAGGTATTGATTACCTCCCGGCGTTTGGTTTCTCTCGTGCATCGGCACGTGGCGGCCATCTCCTATCGTGTGACGCTCCTCAACGCGGAGGCCCCTATCGTGATCTCGTCGGAGATGGTAGCTAATGAGCCGATCGCTCGCACCAACGGGGATGATCCGCGCCAGGCGAGAGTCTTTGCCGGTCCGCTTCTCCATCACCGAGCCAGCTATGCGAAAGACGGTCGCATCGTGCTCTGTCATGCGACTGAAAAGAGCCGCATCACCCTGACGTGTGCTACTGACCATGTTTTGGAGACCACATGCATATACGTCCATAAGACTGTCCACTCCGAAGACTTTGGCCAAGTCGCCTTCACGATCCAGGCCCGACCCGGCTGTCCGATCCACCTCACGAAGTACATGGTCTATCATACGTCACAGACGGCTTCGTTTGAAGAACTCTGCGGCCGTGCTGAGTGGACAATGGATCGCGTAGTGAGCGAGGGCTTCCCGCAGTTGCTCGCCGCCCAAGAGCAGTACATGAACGATTTCTGGCGCCGCAGCGATGTTCGGGTCAGGGATATCCGGAAAGACCGCACTCAGCGCACAACCGTGGAGATCCAGCAAGCGATTCGCTTCAACCTTTTTCATATCCTGCAGGCTTCAGCGCGCGCCGAAAACGCGGGTGTGCCGGCGAAAGGCATGACCGGACAAGCGTATGAGGGGCATTATTTTTGGGACACGGAGATCTACGTGCTCCCGTTTCTGACGTATACCTCGCCGCAGATCGCCAGGAATTTACTGACCTTCCGCTACAAGATGCTGCCGCAGGCACGAGCGCGCGCCAGGCAATTGGGCCATCGAGGAGCACTGTTTCCGTGGCGCACCATCAGCGGGGAAGAAGTATCGGCCTACTATGCCGCCGGAACCGCACAGTACCACATCAACGCAGACATCATGTACGGGCTCCGCAAGTACGTGCAGGCGACGGGGGACGAGCAGTTCCTGCGGGACTGCGGTGCCGAGATGCTCGTCGAAACGGCACGCCTTTGGCTAGACCTGGGCTTCTACTCGGACAAAAAGGGAGGGAAATTCTGCATTAACGGGGTCACCGGACCCGATGAATATAACGCAGTCGTGAACAATAACGCCTACACCAACTTGATGGCCCGAGAGAACCTGCGCTACGCCGCCCAGACGGTCGAGGCCCTGCGGGCAACAGCACCGGATGTGTACAACGCGCTCGTGCACAAAGCAGCGCTAGAGGCGTCGGAGGTCGAGGCATGGACACGCGCGGCGGAGAGTATGTACGTGCCGTATGATGAGAAGCTGAAGATTATCCCCCAGGATGACGACTTTCTGGATCGAGAGCCCTGGGACTTTCGGAAGACGCCGAGCGACCACTACCCGCTGCTGCTCTTTTATCATCCGCTCAACATCTATCGAAGGCAGGTGATCAAACAGGCGGACGTGGTGCTGGCGATGTTCCTGCTAGGCAATGCGTTTTCCCCAGAGGCAAAGCAGCGTAACTTTGAATTCTACGACCCCTTGACCACGGGGGACTCATCACTGTCGTCGTGCATCGAGGCGATCATCGCCGCACAGATCGGCGATATGGACAAAGCCTTTCGGTACGGGATGGCGGCACTCCTGATGGATCTGGCCGATGTGGGCGGTAACGTCAAGGACGGCTGCCATATCGCGTCGATGGGCGGCACCTGGATGATGCTCACCTACGGGTTTGGCGGCATGCGAGACGATGATGGGACGTTGTCCTTCTGGCCACGTCGCGCACCAGAGGAGAACGCCATCTTGCGATTTCCCCTGACGTACCGTGGGCAGATGCTGGAGGTCGAGATCGGGCCGGAGACGGTGCAATACTCGTTGCGTGAAGGCGAGCGCCTCGTGATTCGTCATGAAAACGAGGAAATTCAGTTGACCCGGGAACATTCGCTTGCCGTCCGGCCGGTCAGCAGAAGGTGTTAATCGTTGCGGCGAATGAGGCCAAAGGGGCGAGGCGGCAGGCAAGAGTAGTCGTATGGAGACGACCCAATCATGAACCCTGTTGGAAATGCTGGCCACAGCTCGCCTCTTGGCGCTACGGTCGTTGCTGGCGGCGTCAATTTTAGTGTGTTCTCCCGCAGCGCCACAAGTGTAGAGTTGCTGTTGTTTGACCGGGAAGACGATGCCCGGCCGGCGCGCGTTCTGCGCCTCGATCCTGCCACCAGCCGCACGTACCATTACTGGCACGTGTGCGTGCCGGGCGTGCAGCCTGGGCAGCTCTACGGCTATCGCGTTGGGGGACCCTGTGATCCTGCTCACGGGATGCGGTTTGATCCAGCCAAAGTCCTCCTCGATCCGTATGGCCGTGGCGTCGTGGTGCCGGAAAACTACAGCCGCGACGCTGCCCGACATGCCGGCGACAATGCAGCGACGGCGATGAAGAGCGTGGTAGTGGATGGGCACACGTACGATTGGGAAGATGACACACCTTTGCAGCGGCCTTCCTCGCGTACCCTACTGTACGAGGTGCACGTGCGCGGCTTCACGTGCCATCCCAGTTCTGCGGTGGCCGAGCGGAGCCGCGGCACCTTTGCTGGTCTCATCGAGAAAATTCCATATCTCCAACAACTGGGTATCACGGCGATCGAACTGTTGCCAGTGTTCCACTTCGATGCCCACGATGCGCCGCCGGGAAAGGTCAACTACTGGGGCTATGCGCCGGTTTCATTCTTTGCGCCCCACCAGGCCTACAGCTCACGGCGGGATGCGCTCGGCCCGGTGAACGAATTTCGCGACATGGTCAAGGCGCTGCACCGGGCGGGTATCGAGGTGATTCTCGACGTTGTGTTCAATCACACTTCCGAAGGCAATCACGACGGGCCGACCCTGAGTTTTCGCGGCTTCGACAACACCACTTACTACATTCTCGAACAAGATCGCTCGCGCTACGCCAATTACAGCGGTACCGGAAACACGCTCAACGCGAATCATCATATTGTCCGCCGGATGATCCTGGACAGCCTCCGGTATTGGGTCAAAGAGATGCATGTCGACGGCTTCCGGTTCGATCTGGCAGCGATCCTTGAGCGCGATGAGTCAGGACAATTGATGCCGAATCCGCCTGTATTGTGGGATATTGAATCGGACCCGGAGCTTGCGGGGACCAAACTCATCGCCGAGGCCTGGGATGCGGCCGGGCTTTATGAGGTCGGCAGCTTTATCGGAGACAGTTGGAAGGAGTGGAATGGGCGGTTTCGAGACGATGTTCGGAGTTTTTTTCGTGGGGAAAAGGATTCTGTCGGACGCTTTGCTGACCGTTTGCTTGGTAGCCCGGCAATTTACGGGCATGAAGAACGCGAGGCCGAGCAAAGTGTTAATTTTGTAACGTGCCATGACGGCTTCACCCTCAACGATCTTGTCTCGTATGATCATAAGCACAACGAAGCAAACGGTGAAGACAACCGCGACGGGACTAACGACAACCGAAGCTGGAACTGCGGTGTTGAAGGTCCCACCGCTGATCCCGATGTGGAGAAGCTCAGAAATCAGCAGGTAAAAAATTTCCTGACCGTAACGATGCTTGCCGTCGGCATGCCCATGCTTCTGATGGGTGATGAAGTGCGGCGAACGCAGCGTGGAAACAACAATGCCTATTGCCAAGACAACGAAACAAGCTGGTTTGATTGGACGTTGCTCGCAAGGCATGCCGACGTCCATCGCTTCGTGGCTTTGCTCAATGCGCGACGTGTTCTGCGAGATCCGGAACCGGAGCGGCAGCGTGCAAGTTTGAACCAGCTCCTCCGCGGCGTGAACCTGGCTTGGCACGGCGTGAAACTGAACCAGCCGGACTGGGGCGAATCTTCGCATAGCCTCGCGTTTACGGTGGAAATCCGCCAGGAAAAGCTGCTTTTTCACGTGATCTTGAACGCCTATTGGCAGCCGCTCGATTTCGAGCTGCCGCGATTGGATAGTGCAGGCGAAGATCCATGGCGCCGCTGGATTGACACAGCCCTCGATTCTCCGCACGACGTCGTGGAGTGGGAAACCGCAGAGTTGGTTCCTGGCTATACCTATCGGGCCGAGTCGCGCTCTGTGGTTATGCTCTTTATGCAAGTTTGAGATGCGAATTCCAAAAACGTACCTCTCACACCGGCTACGTCACTGTCGGCGCAAGGACGCGATGTTTACTCAACGAATTTTTGAAGGGCACCGCAAAGTGCAGGAATTTTGATAATTTTTTACTAGTACTGCTGCTCGTCCAATCGCGGCACCGGGATCGATGTCGACGCTTAGAGATTCACCGGCGGTGGACGATTGATTTCAAAGTCAGTTGTTCTACGAACTCGGTTGGCTGACTTGTTTTGTGCAAAAGCAGTGACACATGTCGGCAAGTGTAAGTCTGGCGAGTCTGACGCCAGTCTAGCCGAGGCTCTTGCTGCGAAATCATCGATTGTGCTCGGATTTGTGCTAGAACGAGCCCACGAATCCAACGGCGGTCCAGAATCGCGTCTTGGAGTATAAAAGAACGGCTCATTTTGGTGAGCAGTTGCAGCAGTTTGGTGCGCGGCACCGAACCGTTTGCCTCGTTTTCAGCTGCAACAAATTTCTTCGCGTGAAATCCTAGCGACCTCTTCCCGGCGGAGGGAGTAGGTGTCAAGGTAGAGCGCAGCGAAGCGAGCAATACCTTTACAGCGCGCACCGAGCCATAGAATAGGGAAACGATCCACGCGGAGGGTTGCCAGCGCGTAAGGGATTCTGAGCACACCGCAGTGATCGCGCGTTGTCGGAATGAAGGGCGCGGCGGAGCTTGCGGAGGTGCAGCGGAGGGAAAACAACGCGCGATGACTGTTTCTCTGGAATGGGGAGCAAAGGCTTTGAGGTTTCGCAGAGAGGAGCCGCGCGGCGCGGAAGACCGAACGAGGAAGTTCAATGTCTTTGCGGTTTTGGGTTTGGCCGCGGCGTTGAAGGGCTTGAGAGTGGAGTTCTCGCGCTCGCTATCGATGGCGCGATGAAGGATGCGACGATCTGAGATATGCCGAAGGTCGTAACTGTTTCCGACCCCGCCCTTGGCCTCCGATGACAAGATTGCTTTGTTTGCACATTGGAAGGTGCGTTGACGAGAGGTTGTTAGCGTCTGCGATAGGTTAGTCCCGCGTGTACGGACGAGCTGATGATGGTTCCATTGACCGCGATCGACGTTGTTGATTGCGAGCTTGTCGAGGACGCGATAATCGCCGGAACAACTGCAGGTTTGCCGACGATTCGCGTTCTGAACACGACCTGTCCGCGATTCGAATCGCTGACGTTCTTGTGGTGCTGTTCAAGCATTGGTGACCTCCGTGAGACAGCGCGCAATCGTAGCGGCGCTTACAGCCATGTCGACCGTTGCGAGCAACTCGCGAATCGCGCGGAATCAGTCTCTCTTTTGTCACTGCTCGATATTGCCGTTTGTCAGCGCATCAATTTGGCGATGTCGGTTCGATGATTGCAGCTCGAATGCGAGGACAGCGTCGGCTCGAACGTTGCGTGGCCATGGCGCCGTTAATGGCGTCCCGCATTGATTCAGCAGCGATTCAGCGACGAACCGGAATTTCCTTAATTTGGCTAAGGGGTAGGGCGTCCCTCCCTACTAAAAGTCCACGGTTGTTGACGTGGGCAAAAGAATTTCAGTCGCCGATGGGACTCGACCTAGCGGTAACTCGCCTCAGCTTTCGTCCGTGTTCGACCGAGGCTTTGGGACCAAGCATAGCTAGGCGCGAAATTGCGTTTGCTGGGTATCCTCTCGTTGTTGATCGTTTATCTGTTGCTCCGGCTGTGGCGCACCATCCTTGTCCGATCAGAGCAGTCTGTGCAGATGCAAATTGGCGAAAAAGCAGCAGCACGAGATCAGAGCACGGAAACTGAGTTCTTGTGCGATCGACAGCGATTACGAAAACTCGACGTTGAAACGCTTTCATGCGAAATCAGAGCAGGCGTGCGGCGACATGGTGTCAATAATGGTGCAAACAGACCGTCGGCGGCAATTGATTCGGATCCGCCCATCGCCTTGGACAAGTTTATTCAACAAAGCGGGCTTTCCGCAGTAACAGTCTGGCGCTATCGCCGCGCCGGCTGGCTAAACACACTTAACATTTGCGGTCGACATTATTTGACCCGATCTGAGATCGCGCGCTTTAATGCGCGGGCCGCCGCAGGCGAATTTGCAAAGGCACCGACAAAGCCAAAGCGCCGCCGCCATTGCAAAGCATTTGGATAACCTGTCGCTTCACGTCAGGAGTTGGGTGCCCGCGAGGAAAGCGGTTTAACCCGTCCCAACGAAGCGTTTCGCTTCGACGACTGAAATTCCAAAGTGAACAAGTTTCGCTGCCTTTTGCCGATGTTCGTCCAGGAGATGCCCGTAGACTTTGCCGACGAGAATCCCGCCATCCTTATGTCCCAACCATGCGGCAATAGTCATAAAGTCGATCCCGGCCATCACGCACATCGAACAGAAGTAATGTCGAAGGTCGTGGAAGCCGACCCATTCCAGCCCCGCAGCTCTACGCGCGACCTTTAGGCTCTCGCGAAAGCTTCTTGCGTGTTCATCACGCGGACCGCGTTGCGGCGAAGGAAACAACCACGAAGAATCCGGCGCACGTCGTCGGCGCAACTCACGTAAGAGCGCAGCAAGCTGTGGATTAAATTCCACCGTTCGGCTTTCCCAGTTCTTCGCTAGCTGGTCGGCTCCAATCGTCACACGCTCACGCTCAAAGTCGACATCCGCCCATTTGATCCGCAACGCTTCCTGTTCGCGCGCACCGCCGAAGGCCAAAAAGCGCAAATAATCCGCTAACTGTTGGCCATTCTTTTGGCAGTTCTGGCGAGCGCTGGCAATCAATCGGTCGAATTCCGCCGGCATCAGCAATTGGCGCTTCGGGCTGGGCGGCTCCTCCAGCATTTTAATCCTGGGCAAATCTCGCAAGTGGCCGTCATCGATTGCGCTCTTCAGCACATTGCGCAGCACCACCAAATCGAGATTCGCTGTTCGTTCTGAGACCGGCCCGAGTTTGTGTCCGCCAAATGCGCCGCCCTTGAGCCGCTTGTCCACAAACGACGCGATCATTGGGGTTGCGATCTTGTCGACGCGAAGATGGCCGAGATGTGATCGCCAACGGGCGATTGTCTGCCGCTCATTTTCAACCGTCCCCGGCCGTTTGCGCTGCACCTTGGCTTTCTCGAAATAGGTGTTGCAATAGTCACCGAAAATTGGCTTGCGGCCGAGAATGGGTAGCGAATCTTCGCGGCGCTCGTTCCGCTTTATTTCCAGCGCTTCCTTAGCCTCTTGCAAAGTGCGCACGGGCACATTATCGACCGTAAAAAGCGCAAAGCGGCGCGCTGCTTTTTTGCCGTAGCCGCGATCGACCCAAAGTTGCGCGTAGAAGCGTCCGTTGCGCTGATAGAGTCCGGGCACACGGCGATTGCGCGAATCCCGCACAGCGATAAACTTCGCAGAATGATTACCGTCGCGGCTATCGCGCTTGTTGCTTCGAATTCCGCTGAGCGAAGTCGCGGTTTGGCTCAATTTAGGCTTTCGTTGCGTTTCTTGATTTTGCACTGTTTAGCTCTAGCACAAACTCTAGCACAGCGCGAAAATGGTGTCTAGCATCATTTATAAACCATTGGTAATCAATGAGCCAGGGTGGCGAAATTGGCAGACGCGCCAGACTTAGGATCTGGTGGAGAAATCCTTAGGGGTTCGAGTCCCCTCCCTGGCACTTCAACGGCGGAAGCAAGCGCCGAACTCCGAAAGAATTC
>WNGB01003697.1_pt1 | contig 33933 bp, 30 predicted proteins | sample 5400681 | NCBI WGS metagenome assembly WNGB01 (sample SAMN13153367, study PRJNA577476) | soil metagenome | isolation source: 115 cm soil or saprolite under grassland replicate 2 | place: USA:California | collected 2016-06-15
GCGCTCGAGCGAATCAGCCGGCCTGGAACGCTCGCCGTCATCCCCTCGCTCGAGGACAACTCGCCCAATACCGTCTACGAGTGCCTGGAGCACGGCATACCGTTCATAGCCAGTCGCGCGGGCGGCATCGCGGAGCTTGTGGCCGAGGATGATCGCGACCGCGTGTTGTTCGCGCCAACGGCGGATGGTGTCGCCCACGCCGTCCGCGCTGCGCTCGCGGGTGCAGTGTTCCGACCGCCGCGGTTTGCTTTCGACACGAGCCTGCCGATCGAGGCGTGGGGCGAGGTCGTCGATTTCTCCCCGGCGGCGCGAACCAGCGAGGAGTTCGAAGACGAATCGGACTGGGTCGTCCGTGTCGAGCGGGAAGCCACACCGACGGAAGCCTTCGTCGGGACGCTGAGGCGTGCACAGGCGGCGTCGGGGGCAGACATCGTCACGTGCGGACTGGCGTTCGAGGATGGCAGTGATCACTACTTCCTGGGCGATCCGGGATCGCTCGGTCTGCTCTCAAACGCCTACGGCACGGCGGCGCTTGTGCGGCGCTCTCTCCTCGGCGACGGGAAAGAGGTGCACGGCGGCGATGATCCGGCCTGGCCATTGTTCGCGCGGCTCGTCTTGTCGGGAGCGAGCATTGTGTCCGTTCCGGAGCCGCTTCTGCACACGAGCCACCGCCCCGGTGACATCAACCGCGATCCCGCGGGCGCGCTCGCCGTCCTGCACGAATTCGAGCGTCGCCTACCGCACGCGACGCGGTCGCTGGCGAGACTCGCTATGGGCTTGGGGGCTAAGGTCGCCGAGCCGCAGCGCAATTCCCGACGACGTCTCTCCAAATTGCTCTCGCGTCGATGACTTCCCGCCGAATCACCGTCGTTGCCAGCGAGTTGCTCGGCCGCGCAGGAACGGGGGGAGCGGGCACAGCCGACTCACTGCTCGCAGTCGCCCTGGGGCGGCACGGGCACGACGTTGAGCTCGTGATCGCGAGTGGCCGGCACATCGGCGAGCTCAATCCAGAGTGGACGCAGACCTACGATGAGGCCGGCGTGCGCATCCGCGTGCTCGAGCCGCTCGCCGGCGTTCGCCCCGGGTATCTCGCCCCGACCCTAGAGGTATTCCGCGCGATGCAGGAGCGAGTACCGGACGTCGCCGTTGTGAATGACTGGCGCGGCCTCGGCTGGGCGGCGATGCGTGCGCGACAGACCGGGCGGGAATTCGAGGACACTGCATTCGTCGTGCACTGCCACGGCCCGGGCCGGGTGCTCGCGGAATTTGCGCAGAAGGCGCCGGACACGATCGAGCGCTTCGGTGAGGAGATTACGGAGCGTGCCTCGGTCGAGCTCGCCGACGCTGTCGTCAGCCCGAGCGCATGGCTGCTCGACTGGATGCGTGCACACGGCTGGCCGGTGCCCGAGTCCGCCCAAGTCATCCAATACGTTCGCCAGGAGGCGTCCGAGCAGACCAACGTGGCCAGCAAGATTCGCCGCCTCGCGTTCTTCGGGCAGCTGCGCGAGGGTAAGGGAATCCGCATCTTCCTCGACGCGCTGGAGGACCTCGAGCCGATCGATGTCATCTTCCTCGGGAGTGAGAGCAAGCGATGGCCACGTGACGTCATCCTGGAACGCGCCCCCGCTGCACGGATCGAAACCGAGCTGACCAGAGAAGCTGCTCTGAAGGAGCTTCAGCAACCAGGGACGCTGGCCGTCATGCCTTCGTTGCTCGACAACTCACCGAACACGGTCTCGGAGTGCATCGAGCACGGCATCCCGTTCATCAGCACCAACACGGGCGGCATCCCGGAACTGATCGCCGAGGAGGACCGTGCGAGAGTTCTCGTCGATCCGAACGCCAACTCCCTTGCCGATGGGTTGCGCCGCGTATTGCAGGAGAGCAACTTCGCCCCGGTGCGCGCCGCGCGCGAATCACACGAGGCGCTCGACGCGTGGTTTCAGCTCGTGGAGTCTGTAGCTCCCTCCCCGCGACGCAAAGGACGCCGCCCGCTGCAAGTCTCGGTCGTCGCCGAGGGCGAGAGGAGCGCCGCACGCGCACGGGACCTTGCGGCTTCGACAGAGTCGGTCGAAGTCGAAGTGGTCGAGGCACCCACTCGGGAACTCGGGCTAAAGCAAACGGCAGGCGACTGGATCGTCTTCCTCGATGACGACGACAACCCCGACGACGGATTCCTCGACATGCTGGTCGAAGCCCAAGCCGCATCGCAGGCAGACGTAGTCACGACGGCTGTGCGGCCCGCGGACGGCGGAGTGCAGCTCTTTTTGGGCGACCCCTGCTCTCTGGGGCTCGCGGAAAATCAATACGGTGTCATCGGCCTGATCAGGAGCGAGTTGGTGTCCGCTCCGACACTCGCCGAAGGCGGTTCCGATCCAGACTGGCTCCTGTTCGCCCGTCTCGCCCTCGCCGGCGCTCGCATCGTCTCGATCCCAGAGCCGCTCTCCGGGCACACGCGGCGACCCGGCCGCGTGACTGATGTTCCCGGCGAGGGCCTTGCGGTGCTCGAGGCGTTCGAGCAGAGGCGGACCCGTGAGCTTCCCGACCTGCCACAGCTCGCCGCGACACTCGCCGCCGCGTTGGAGCGCGTACGGTCATCGTCTCAAAGCAGCGCCGATGGAATCGTCGACAGCCTTCCACGCAGAGCGAGGCGTCGACTCCGACGCCTGCTGGAAACGAGAGACAGCGGATGAGCGAGACATACGCACCGACGTTCTTTGCGCGGGAGCTCGACCGTGCGCGCAGCTCCGCCGAGACGGTCGTGCCATTGGTAATGGAGCGCGTTTCTCCGAAGAGCGTGCTTGACCTCGGCTGCGGCCACGGCATCTGGCTCGAGACATTCGCGCGACACGGTGTCGAGGACTACATCGGCGTGGACGGCGATTGGGTGCCACGTGAGGCCCTGCACTTCCCCGCAGATCGGTTCATTGCCCAGCGCGTAGACAAACCGCTCCGACTGGAACGACGCTTCGATCTCGCCACGTCACTCGAGGTCGCCGAGCATCTCCCAGAGCGCGGCTCCAGACAATTCGTGCGCAACATCGTCGAGCATGCTCCCTGCGTCCTCTTCTCGGCGGCAATTCCGCACCAGAGAGGAACCGATCACATCAACGAACAATGGCCCGACTACTGGGCTGCACTCTTCGGCGAGCACGGCTATCTCCCGGTCGACGGCATCCGCCCACTCATCTGGTCGAACGACGCCGTCTTTCCTTTCTATCGCCAGAACATCCTGATGTTCGCCACGGAGGAGGCGATCGCAGCACATCCGCTCTTGAAACAGGATCGTGATCGTACGAGCGATTGGCAACTCTCCCTGGTACATCCCGAAATGCTGGTTTCGGTGGCCGCTCATCCACATGAGCACGTTCGGCGCCCAACGGCGCGCGAACTAATGCTGAGCGAGCTCCTCCCGGCCTTACCGGTCGTAGCCACACGCGCCTTCCGCTGGCGCTTCGACCGGCTGAAGCAACGCCTCAGGCGCTAGCTCACCACGCGGACCAGCCGCCGTCGGCTACGAGATTCGCGCCCGTGACGTACGACGACGCGTCCGAAGCGAGGAAGACGACCGGCCCCACGACCTCGCGGGCGTCGGCCATGCGGCCGAGCGGCATCCGCGCGGCGTAGGCATCCAAAAACTCCTGCGGCTGGTCGTTCCACACACCGGCGAGGGTAAGCGTGTTCACGCGCACGCCGCTCTTGGCCCAGTACGTCGCCAGGTAGCGGGTGAGGTTGTAGAGCGCGGACTTCGAGACGGAATACGCGATCGGCTTGAAGAACTCGCCGCCGCCGCGTCGCCGAAACTCGTACAGATCCTGGACGGGCGACAGCATCCCGTACACAGACGAGACGTTCACGATCGAGCCGCGACCCTCGGCGGCCATTTGCGCCCCGAGCACCTGGCAGCAGAGGAACGTTCCCTTCACGTTGACGTTCATGACCTGGTCGAACGACGACTCCGGATAAGACTCGACGGGGCCGACCTCCTCCGCCGGCGCGTCTGGGGGTGAGTCGAGCGCGGCCGCGTTGACGAGCACATGCGGTGTCCCCCACTCGCCCACGACCTCCGCGGTCGCCGCCTCGATCGCCGCCCGGTCGGTCACGTCGACGCGAAACCGTTCCGCGACGAGGTCGAACACCGCGACACGCGCGCCTTGCTCCTCGAGGCCGCGGACGATCTCGCGGCCGAGCTGGCCCGCGCCGCCCGTGACGACGGCGACGCGGTCCTGCAGGGAGAAGAGCTCGCCTTTCAACGTCGCTGCGCCCCCCAGACCGCGTCGCAGAACTCGCGGACGCAGCCGGCTCCGCCGGCGCGGGACAGCACCCACTGCGCCAAGGGCTGCACCTCCGGCCACGCATCCGCCGGCACGACCGGCAGCCCGACGGCGCGCAGGCAGTCCGCGTCGTTGACGTCGTTCCCGACATAGGCGGCCTGCTCGAGCGAGACACCGACCGTGGCCGCGCGCTCGCGTACGACTGCGAGCTTGTCGTCGACGCCCTGGACGCACTCCGCGCGGAGCTTCTGCGCGCGCGCGCCGACGATCGGGTTCTGCTCCATCGACACGATCAGATACTGAACGCCGACCTCATCGAGGCGGCGCAGCCCCAGCCCGTCGCTGCGCGAGAAGGCCAGGGCCTCCTCACCGCGTTCGTTCACGTAGACGCGGTTGTCGGTGAACACCCCGTCAAAGTCGAAGATCGCCAGGCGGACGCGCTCGAGCAGCGGCTCGAGCTCCGTCACGGCCGCGCGGCGGCGTGCGCTCCGGCGTGCTCGGGAACTGGCTCGACGTCGTCGAACGTGACGAAGTCCTCGACGGCGATCGGCCGCCGCAGGCGCCGTCCGACGAGCCGATCGAGCTCGTACGGCGGCAGGCCGCCGTCGGCCGGGGACTTGATCGCGAGGTCGGCTGCCGTCAGGACGTGCCCGAGCTCGAGCTCTCGTGCCGCCACGAGCTTCTTCGCCATCTTCTCCAGCGGATCCGCCTCGATCGGCAGCGGCCGCTTCTCGGGATCTCCGAGCGCGGTGGGAACCCGGTGCAGGTCGCGGACGAGCCTGCGCATGCCCTCGGGCATCAGCGAGAACGCGTGGTCGCGGCCCTTGAGCGCGTGGTCGAGCGTGAAGTGCTTCTCGATCACCCGCGCCCCGAGCATGTAGGCGACGACGGCCATCGCGATGCCGTTCTGATGGTCGGAGAGGCCGATCACGAGCTGTGGGAAGCGCTCCCGCAGCGTCGTGATCACGCTCAGGTTCAGATCCTCCGTCGCCGCCGGATAGGCGGCCGTGCACTGCAGTACCGAGAGCTGGTCGTTGAGCGGCAGGATCGTGTCGACCGCGCGCTCGATGTCCCCCATCGTTCCCCCGCCGGTGGAGAGGAACATCGGCTTGCCGAAAGCGGCCACGTGCCGCTGCAGCGGCGTGTTACGGAGGTCGCCGGAGGCGAACTTGAACGCCGGCGCTCCGAGCTCCGCGAGCAGATCCGCGCTCTCGAAGTCGAACGCGGTCGCGAAGAGCGTCACGCCGACCTCGCGCGCGTGGCGCAGCAGCTCGCGGTAGTCGTCGGCCCCGAGCTCGAGCGCCTCGCGGTGCTCGCCGTAGGTGCGGCCGAAGCTGAGCTCGTTGTCGTACGGCTGCTCGTAGAAGTCGCGCGTGTACAGCGTGCGGTTCGACCGCTTCTGCAACTTGACGGCGTTGACGCCGCATTCCTTCGCTGCATCGATCAGGCGCTTCGCCTGCTCGACGTCGCCCTGATGGTTGTGGCCGATCTCCGCGATCACGTAGCACTCGCGGTCGTCGCCGATCTCGACACCTTCGATGGTGAGCCGCCTGCGGTCGCTCATCGCCGTTTCATGCTAGTCGCGGCTTCGTCGGCACGCGTGCGCAATCGCGCGAGATCCGCGTCGACGAGCAGATGTACGAGCTTTGTGAAGTCGACCTCGGCCTGCCAGCCGAGCCGCGTGCGGGCACGCGTCGGATCGCCGACGAGACGGTGCAGCTCGGCCGCTCCGCGCTCGAGTGCCGGATCGACGCGCACGTGCTCCTGCCAGTCCAGCCCGACGTGTGCGAAGGCGCACTGCACGAGCTCGCGCACGGAGTGATCCTCGCCTGACGCGACGACGTAGTCGTCGGGCGCGTCCTGCTGCAGCATCAGCCACATCGCGCGCACGTAGTCGCCCGCGTAACCCCAGTCGCGCCGTGCGTCGAGATCGCCGAGCACGAGCTCGTGCTCGAGCCCGAGCGAGATGGCAGCGGCGCCGTGCGCGACCTTCCGCGGGAGAAACTCGAGCGGACGCCGGGGCGACTCGTGGTTGTAGAGGATCCCGGAGCACGCGTAGAGGCCGTACTGGCGGCGATACGAGTGCACGATGAAATGTGCGTACGCCTTCGCGACGCCGTACGGAGTGACAGGCGCGGGCGACGTGTCTTCCGTCTGCGGGCTCTCGCGCGGCTCGCCGAAGATCTCGCTCGAGGACGACTGGTAGAAGCGGATCGACGGGTCGACGGCGCGGATCGCCTCGAGCAGCGACGTCGCACCCACGGCGGCGAACTCCGCCGTCTCCACCGGCCGCTCCCACGACGCCGGAACGAACGACGGCGACGCGAGGTTGTAGACCTCCCCCGGCTGCGCCGCCGTGAGCACCTGCGTGAGTGACGCCTGGTCGAGCAAGTCGGCCTCGACGAGCTCGACGGGCACGTCCTCCAGATTCGGATACGGCCCGGAGGCGGGCCGGACGAGCCCCGTGACCGCATAGCCCCGCTCGAGCAGCAGCTCCGCCAGGAATGAGCCGTCCTGCCCACCGACGCCGGTGATGAGAGCCCGCTTCACAGGCTCATTCTGTAGGCCGCGAGCGTCGCGTCGGTGACCGCCTGCCAGGAGAAGTGCTCACGCGCCCGCTCACGGCCTGAGGCTCCGAGCCGGCGCCGCAGCTGCTCGTCGGCGAGGAGACGCTCCAGGGCGGCGCGCAGAGCCTCGGGACGGCGCGGGGGGATGACCAGCCCGGTCTCCCCGTCGACGACGAGGTCGCGCAGTCCGCCGACGTCCGTCGCGACGACCGGGCGCCCATGCGACATCGCCTCCAGACACGCGACGCCGAAGCCCTCTCGGCGCGACGGACAGGCGACGACGGCCGCGCGCGCGTACAGGCCCTGCAGCTCCCCGTGCGGGACGAAGCCGAGCGCGCCCGGGACCCGCGGCCGCAACGGCCCGTCGCCCGCGACGACGAGCTTCATCCCGTCGGCCGCTGCGACCAGCTCGAGCACACCCTTCTCCGGCGACAGCCGCCCCGCATAGAGCACCTCAGGTGGGCTCGCCTCCTCGCCGACTTCGGCCGGGAGGTCGACGCCGCTCGGGATCACGCGCACCTCGGCGGCCCCGAGCTCTCGTGCGCTCTCGGCGAGCGCGGTCGACGCGGCGATCACCAGGCGTGCGTTCCGCAAGACAGGGCGGGCGAGCAAGGGTGCGCGCCGCGCCAGCTCCACGTCGGTGCCCCACACCTGCACGACGTACGGCTTCCCGGTCCGGGCTGCGACCCAGCCCGCCGCGAGCCAGTGCGCATGCAGCAGATCCGCCTCCACGCGGCGGGCCGCGCGCACGAAGCTCGCGAGCAGCGCCGGCACGAACAGCGCCAGCCACGGCCGGCGGCGGAGGTTGCCCGCGACGCCGTGGCCGTACGTGAGCCCGAAGCCGCGGAACTGCTCCGGGCCGACCACCTCGACGTCCACGCCGCGCCGGCGCACGTGCTCGACCGCGTCGGCGACGAAACGTCCGACGCCGTCGCCGGGATACCTCGGATACGACGTCGTCAGGACTGCGACCTTCAAGGGAGCTCGCGCTCGAGCATCACGCGCAAGCCGACGTGTGCTGCTTCGGCGGTCAGCTCCTTCCCGACGGCGAGCGACGGCACTCCGTGCAACACGACCTTGGCGTACCCGCACCCGTCACGCTCGACGTCGAGTCCTTTGAAGCCGAGGTTCAGTGCTCGGCTCCGAGCTTCGACCGCAGCCGCGCGATCGCGGAAGCGCCCAAAGACGGCCTCGATCTTGTCGTTCTCTCGTGGGCGTTGAGCACATTCACCGCGGCTCGGGAAGTGTGGCGAACCGCCGGCCAGGACGACAAGTGGGTAGAGCAGCGCGGCCGCGACGACCAACGCCAGCGAAAGGCGCACGCGGCTCATCCTCGCTGCCAAGTCGACTCCTGCGCACGGGCGAGCAGCAAAGGAATGAGGCCGGCAGCTGCCAAGACGAGGGCGCCGCTGAACCGATCGATCGGATTCAGGGCACTCGCCCGCGTGATGGGGAGGCTCGGAAACGCCCATGTGCTCCAGGTGAAGGCGGCAACACTCAGGACGGAGAGCGCGGATGCGTAGGTGACGAGTTGCCGTGGTCCCACGGCGGCCGCAGCGACGATCGCCAGAACGAGCAGCGGGATGACGATCAGCCAGATGTGAAAGTCGAACAACGTGCTGAGGGCAAGCCGGAACGAGGGCCACGCCCGGTCGAGATTCGAGAAAAGCCCGAGCCCGCCCGCCTCGGGGCCGCCGCCCGGCAGATCGCGTACGAACAGGAATACGCGCCACGGAACCAGCGCCGCCACCGTGACGAGCCCGACCGACGCGAGCCTGGGCCAGGCGAAACGCGCCTCACGCAAGGTGGCGACCAGCATCGCGATCAGGACGCATGCAGCAAGCGCCACTCCTTCGCGCTTCGTCAGGACGGCCGCGCCTAGAAAGAGAGCAGTCAGGCGCAGGAAGAACGGCTCCCGGTCGAGCAACCAGAGCGCAAGCGCGACTGCGGCTAGTGCGAACAGCTCGTCGAGCAGAAAGTCGCCCTCGGGCTGCAGGGCGTGGTCGACCACCTGGGGGGCCACCAGCACGAGCAGAACGGGAGGCCAGAACAAGAGCGGTGGCGCGCGTCCGCCGACAAGGCCCGTCAGCGCGGCGACGAACCCAAAGAGCAGAAAGGCGAACTGCAGGTGCAGCGTTACTTCGTCCGGGCGGCCCATGAAGTGGAATCCAGCGGCCTGGAGTGCAGGGACGAGCGGCGGATACGACGGGCCGGGGAGGTCATGGAAGAGCTGGCGGTCGAGCCCGCCGAAGAAGTAGATCGCCTTTGCCTTCGGAACCCAGAACGACCAGGCATCGAACTCGTACAGACCGGCCAGGCGGCCGGCCCGAAACTGCGCTTCGAGATAGACAACGGTGAGCGCAGCGAAGAATCCCGCGGCGATCGACCCCGACCCGCTGATTCGAAAGTGTGTAGGCGCCGGCGGCAGCCTGTGACCGAGCAGAAACCCGCTCACGACGGCGACCGCAATGAGCAGGGCGCCGAGACCCAGGATCGACGCGACCGAGAGATCGATCCCGACCGTCAGCTGCCATGTCATTGCAACGCCCATCGCCGCGACACCGGCCATGTAGGCGACGCCCAGGAGCCGCCCCAACTCGAGCCAGGTGGTCCAGCCGCGAAGACCGAAGATGACGGCGACGCCGACGAGGCCGAACCAGACGTTCAGCGCGATCAGCCCGAGGATCGCCCCCATGCTCATCGGCTGCGACCGATCGAGATTCCGTTCTTGTCGCGCCAGAGAACCTGGTAGCTGCCGAGCTCCGAGGTGTCGCAGCCGTAACAGATGATCCAGCGTGCGTCGAGTGACGGACGCCGGGGAAGCAGGAAGTACCGGTACCAGGATTCCACGTAGGTGCTCGTGAGCGACGTCGCGTTGCGCAGCCCTGGCCCGACCCGAACGCGGAACGTCTCCGTCCTCGGAATCAGAACGTCCGCCTCGTCGGCCGCCTCCTGGTCGACAACGATGCTGTTGCCGCCGGCGATGTGGCGATCGGAGAACGAGAGCGAGCTGTTGGACTCTGCCCGATCGCCCAGATCGGTGATCGCCTTCGGGTAGTACGTCAGGCCTAGGGCAGCCGCCGAGAGACTCGCCAGAGCGACCGTCGCGTTGCGTAACTCAGGCCGGGGCATGATGGGTCGCGGCCAGTGTTCCCCAGACCTCGGAAGCGACACGCATCAGGTCTGAACCCGGAAGACGGCATAGCCGTCGGAGCCGTCTGTGAGCTGTGCCAGGTGCGGGCCGGCGCAGGCAGCCCAGTACGACGGCTCGGCCGGGACGTGGAGGAAGTCCTCCATCAACCGCTTGCTGCCCTGGTCTGTCACCTGGACGAAGACGCGGAAACGGTGCAGATCGTTGCACGTGTTCGGAAACGACTGCTCCACTCGGCCGGTGTAGACGTTCTCCGCGACGACGACGGCGAAGAGAGCGACGGGGACGGCGAGCGCGAGCGCGCCGCGTCGGGCAAAGGCCGTCGCGGCCGGCAGGGCCGCCAGCACCACGAGGGCGAGCAGCGGCGGCCAGGCCGGCGCGAGCAGGCGGAAGTCGTACGCGCCGTAGATCGCCCACGCGATCCCCGTCGGCAGCGCCCAGACGACGAACCGGAGCAGCTCGCGGCGGGTCGCGGCGGCGTTCTGATACCCGAGCACGCCCGCGGCGAGGAACAGCGCCGTCCCGGCGGCGGCGACGCCCGCGCCCACCGAGTGCAGCGAACCGACCGTGACGCGGTCCTGGTGCGCCGCGATCCACGGCCCCAGCCAGCTGCACAGCAGCGCAACGGGAACGCCGACCGCAACGGACAGACGCTGCGGCACACGCACAAGCCGTAGCAGCACGTAGGCGACCGCGAAGAACGCGGCAACGCGCAGCCCATCCCCGAACCAGGCGCCGTCGAGCACGGCGTAGCGTCGCGCCTCGTCTGCGAGCGACCGGTAGTAGGCCGTGTTGACGCCTGCCTGCAGAAAGCTCCGCAGCCCCTGATGGACATAGTCCGCCTGGAGCGCGTCGTACACCAACCCCACGCCGATTCCTCCTGCGATCGGCGCGACGCGGTACAGCAGCCGCGAGCGCCAGGACTCGTTCACGAGCAGCTGCGCCGCCGCCAGCCCCGCGAGCGCCAGCAGGGCGCTCGGCTTCGCGAGCATCGCCAGCGCCGCGGTGACACCAGCGGCGACCGCTCCCACCCACTCCGGACGCCGTCCCCAGACCAGCGCACCCGTCAATGCCACGAGCGCGGCGACCGGGATGTCCGTCAGGCCCGACACGACCTGCGCTGCGAACACCGGCGTCGAGATCAGGGCGAGCGCCGCGAGGGCCGCGGCGAGCCCGCCCCAGTCGCGGTCGCGCACGAGCCAGACCAGGCCGCCGAGCAACAACATCGAGAACAGGCCGCTGAGCACTCGTCCGTACGTCTCGTTGAAGCCGAGCGCGCCCCAGATCCAGCCCTGCAGCACGTAGAAGAGGGGACGACCGTATTCCTGCGCGGTCGCGGATGCGTAGTGGAAGTGCCAGTGCTCCGAGATCAGCCGCGACCACTCGCCGAATGTCAGCGCGTCCTGCGCGTGGATCGGGATCACGACCGCGAGCAGAAACGCCGTCCCGAAGAACAGGAAGGTGATCAACCATGTGATTGCCGCCGCGAGCCGCAGCGCGCGCTCCCCGGTCAACGCTGCGGTCGAGGGGCGAAGGCGAGCGGCAACGCGAGCACGAGCACCGCGAACGCGTAGAAGTAATAGAACTGCATCGTCAGGTAGAAGAGGTTGGCCGCCATCGTCCCGGCCAGGGCGGCTGTCATCCCCCACGCCAGCGGCCTGATGCGCGCCGCTGCCGCAACGCCTTCCGCCGCCAGCCGCCTGCCCAGTGCGCGCGCGGCGTGCAACCGCACGAACAGGTAGCGGAGAAAGACGAAGAACGCCGCCGCGCCGACGAGCCCGGTCTCGACGATCAACGCGACGTAGAACGAATGCGGCCCCCAGTTCGACTTCCCGGTGACGAACTCGTAGTAGACGGAGAACGTGTTCAACCCGAGCCCGAAGAGCGGGTGGGAGTGGATGATCTGCGGGATGAAGTCGTAGACCGCGAAGTGCGCGCTCTCGGAGCGGCCGCTCGTCTCCAGCCGCGAGCGGACGAGCACCTCGAAGTAGTGCCGTCGCGACCAGACCACCGCGAGCAGCACGATCGCGATCCCGGAGAGCGGGAGGAGCAGCATGCGTGACGTCAGCCGGGAGCGGTACGGGACGGCGAGGATCAAAACTCCGACCAGGATCCCGAGCAGACCGCTGCGGGAGAGGGTCGACAGCTGGACGAGGAACAGGAACGCCAACGTGAGCGCGAGCGGCACGCGCAGCCGGTGCCCACGCTCGAGGCGCAGGTACAGCGGCAGCAACATCAGCAGCGGCACGCACAGCATCACCGCGAGATGGTTCGGATCGCCGGTCAACGCGTTCGGCCGGTAGACCGTCGTGCCGCCGATGGCGCCGTAGACGTTGATCGAGCTCGCGCCGCCGGTCAGCGGCGCGAGCACCTGGTGATCGAGGTTCACTCCCGCGCGCGCCGCGAGTAGCTGCAGGACGCCGTAGACGCTGTTCGCGACGAGCCCGAGCGTCAGCGCGGCGACGGCCCGCCAGTAGAACGCGATCGAGCGCCGCGCGAGATATGACACGCCCGCCGCCAGGAAGAGGAAGTGGAGGACGAACTTCACCATTCCCTTCCCCCACTGGTCGAGGGACTGCTTCGTCTCGATGTTGAAGAAGCCGACGAGGTAGATCACGAGCAGCGCGGCGAAGATGGCCAGCACCGTCACCGTCGTGCGCGGGAAGCGCGGCCCGCTCCATTCGACCGCGAACGCGACCAGGAACAGGATCGTCAGCACGTCCGCGATCCCGACCGCGCCGGCGACGTCCCAGTGCACCTTCTCCCAGGTGACGCAGAAGAGGGTGGCCAGGAAGAGTGCGCCGCTCAGTTTCACTCGAGCCCTCGCAGCACCTCGGCGAGCTCCTCGACGCGTGCGCCGCGGCCGAGCCGCTCGCGGTCCTCGGCCGAGAGCACCATCCCGTCGAGCTTGCCCGCGCTCCATTCGGCGTGCAGCTCGGACAGCGCCTGCGTCAGCGCCGGCACATCGTCCGGCGGCGCGACGAGGCCGGCGCCTATCTCACGGATCAGCTCTGCGGCCGCACCATCGGGCGGAACGGCGGCGAGGATGGGACGCTCCGCCGCGAGGTACTCGAAGACCTTGCCTGACAGGACTCCCTGACCTCGGCCGCCTGCGTCGGGGATCAGCAGCAGCAGCGCGTCGGAGTCCCGCTGCAGCGCCAGCGCGTCACGCCTCGGCATGTACGGATGCAGCTCGAGCCGCGGGCCGAGACCCAGCGACTCTGCCCATTCGCGGTCCGCGACCCGGAAGTCGCCGACGAACCGCGCGACGGCGTCGTCCAGCCCGGACTCGGCCAGCGCCGAGAGGAACGGGCGCGGGTCGCGCTTGCCGAAGAAGCTGCCGGTGTGCGTGATCCGGAAGCGGTCGCCGCGGTGATACTCGAGCCCGGCGAAGTCGTCGAAGTCCGCGCCGTTCAGGATCGTCGTCACCACTCCGGCGGGCTCGAGCCCGCGCGCCTCGTCGGCGATCGCCTCCGACGCCGCGACGATCACATCCGCCTGTCGCGCAACGAGCCGCGCGACCGAGGCGCTGACCTTCTCCTTCGCGCGCACCGCCGCACGTTCGACGCGCCGGTGCGGATGTGACGCGATCGAGTCGCGCAGGTCTGCCACCCACCGCACGCCGGTGGTGCGCTTCACGGCCGCGCCGATCAGATGCACCGAGTTGGGCGGGGACGTCGTCAGCACGACGTCGATTCCCTCGGAGCGCACGATCCTCACCGCCGCGGGAATCGCCGTCAGGTTCCACGCCACATTCTCGTCCGGGACGAGCACGCGCCGCGAGAGCGAGCGGGCCTGGCGCGAGAGCCTGTCGAGGCCGCGCCGCCCGTGCAGCTCGTCGGCGAGCCTGCGGGCGCGAGGGCCGAGGTAGCGGGCGCGATGCACCCACGCCTGCGTCGGCGGAGCCAGACCGGGATCCGCGTGCAGCCACTTCGGGTCGTCGGGCGCGAGCACGTGGGTCTCGATCCCGTGCGCCGGCAGATGCGTCGCGAACTTGAGCGGCCGCTGGACTCCTCCGCCTCCCGCGGGCGGGAAATACATCGTCACGAGCAGGACTTTCATGCCGGGCGATGGTAGAGGGCGTAGCGCGCGTCCTGGTACGCGAGCGGCCAACCCGGGTCGATCCGGAAACGCTGCCGGTCGACGACGAGCCAGTCGGCGTGGTAGCGATCGAGGATCGCGGGGTCGGCGCTCTCGAAATACCGAATCACCGAGATCCGCCGGCTGTAGGGCCGGTTCGCCTTCGTGTCGGCGACGTGCGCAGGCGGAGCCGCCGCGACGTAGACGGGCGCAAACGCCTCGATGCGATAGCTCGTCTCGAGATCGGAGAAGACGACGGCGCGCTTCGGCACGTCGTGCCGGAGCTCCGCGAGCAATCCGGGTGTGAGCGCGTGCGAATCCTCCGCAGACGCGGGGCTCCAAAGCCACAGCCCGTGCACCGCCACCGGGATGGTGAAGAGCACCACGGCGGTCGCGGCCGTCAAGCCGGGAGCGTCCAGCCGGCGTCCGAGGAACAGGCCCACGACGACGGCGACGGCGCCTCCCACCGCTGCGATCCACGTGGTGGCCGCCGGACCGCCCTCGGCCAGGCCGGGGCCGAAGTCACCCGGGAAGGCCAGCTGCAGGCCGATCCCCGCGCCAAGCCCGACTGGCACGACCAGCGGCCCGATCAGCCGCGCGAGCACGGCCGCCCCGCCGGCGAGCGCGAACGCGAACGGGACGAACCCCGCCAGCCGCCGCGCCTGCGAGAGCGAGACGGCGTCGGCGAACTGCGGGAAGACCCAGACGATCAGCTCGATCCCGAGGATCGTGAGCGTCCCGCCCAGCACGAACGCCGCCCAGCGCTGCCGCGCCGCCAGCGCTGCGAGCGGGACTGCGACCAGCGCCGCGACGGCGACCGCGCCGCCGCGGGACACGACCTCCGGGCGCAGCGCGTAACGGTGGAGCGAGTCGATACGCAGCTCGTCCGCGTACTTCGCGAGCGACCGCTGCAGCTCACCGGCGGAGGGCGAGTGGGACGCCGTCTCGCGGACGATCGGGAACAGCCAGGCCAGTGCGGCCGCGACCGGCAGGAAGAGCGACGCGAGCGCGCCGACGTCGGCGCGAAGGTCGGTGCGCGCAAGCAGGACGCGCGCCACCGCGAAGCCGGCCAGCACGATTCCGAGGAAGACGGCCGTGCTCGCGTGCACGAGGAACACCTCCACGCCTATGGCGGCAAGGGCGAGCGCGAGCGACCAACCCGGATGCCGGAGGAAGAGGAAGAAGAGCGTCAGCGCTGCTGGAACGAGGACGTGACGGTCGAGCGTCCCGGGCTGGCCGAGCAGCGTGTACGACCCGCCGTGCCCGGGCGCGAAGACCGCAACCGCCACCGACGCCGCGAGCACGCCGACGCCCATCGTCGCCGAGCGGAACAGCGCGACGCCCGCCTCGTACACCACGGCGAAGGCAACCGGCGCGACCGCGCTGGGCACGTGCAGGACGACCTGCGTCGGATCGACACCGCCGAGCTTCGCCACCAGCGCGAGGAACGCGTGCCAGAGCGGGAACGCGTACCCGGGATGAAGGCCGCCGTCGCGAAACTCGTCGACGGAGCGGATGTGCAGGTCGCCGAACGCGTCCAGCTTGCGAACGCGGCCCAGGTGGAAGAGCGCGTCCCCGTTGACGACGCCGGCGACGTGCCACAGCAGAGCTCCGAGCACGAGGCCGGCGAGCGCGACGGCGAGCGTGTCCCAGGCCGGAGGGCCCGAGACCACACGGAGGGCGAAAGGGAGCGCCACGACGGCAACCACGGCGAGCACGGCCAGAGCGAGCCAGATCGAGCTGTGGACGAGAAACACCAGCAGCAGCGCCGGCCCGAGCGCGCCGAGCCCGAAGGCGACCGTCGCCGACGCGCCGCGGAGCCTGAGCGCGCGCGCGACGAGCGATCCGGGCAGAAGCAGGACCAGCGAGGCGGCCACGAGGCGGAGCCACAGCCCGAGCCCCTCGGCCGGGAGCAGGCGCGCCACCCCGAGCGTGGGCAGCGCCAGCAGCAGGATCGGCGCGCCCTTAGCGCTGCGTTGCAGCGCCCACACGCCCGTTCCATTCGTCGGCGAGCTCGCGCAGGCCGGGGCCCGTCACGCGCCACGAGTCCCGCGCGTGCAGCAGCATGCGGCGCGGGCTGCGACGCGCCAGCGGAGCCGCCGCGGCGCGGACGGCGTACTGCGCGCCCGTCGTCAGCGCGGCGACGCGGGCGCCTGCACCGCTGTGGTGCTTGTGCCAGTACCGATGGCGGCTGCGCCACATCTCGTTGATGCGCCGCTCGGGAATCTCGGCGCTGAACTGCGACTCGTGATGGACGACTGTCGCCCCCGGGAAGTAGTGCACCTCCCACCCCGCCTGCCTGAGACGGAACTGCAGGTCGACCTCCTCGGAATAGAGGAAGAAGCCCTCGTCGAAGAGACCGACCTGCTCGAGCGCATCGCGCCGCAGCACGAGTGCGGCGCCCATCACCCAGTCGACTGCGTGCGCCGTGTCGCCGTGCGACTGCTTCACACCCAGCTTGCCGACTGTCAAGAGGCCGAGCGTGCTGACGAGCGGCGTCGGGAAGCGCCAGGCGGAGTCCTGCAGGCGCCCGTCCGGATAGACGAGGCGCGGACCGAGCGCGCCGACGCGTGGATGCGCGTCGAAGTACGCGACGATGCGGTCGAACGACCAGTCGGACGCGGTGGTGTCCTCGTTGAGGACGTAGACGTAGCGACCGGCGGTGGCCCGGATGACGGTGTTGTGGTTCGCGCCGAACCCGGCGCGGATGTCCTGAGCGATCACGCGGACGTCGGGAAAGCGCTCGCGCACGGCGCCGGCCGAGCCGTCCTCGGACGCGTTGTCGAGCACCACGATCTCCGCGTTCGTCCCGCGCAGGGTCTCGAGGCACGCGAGCAACAGCTCGCGGCTGTTCGTGTTGACGATCGAGACCGAGAGGTCGGTCAACGCGCGAGGCCGCGCGCCACCAGTGCTGCTCGCGCTGCTTCCACGGAATCCTCGGCTTCCTGGCCCTCGAGCCACTCGAGCAGGTCCTGCATACCCACCTCGAAGGGGATCTCGGCGCGGAAGCCGAGCAGCTGCTCCGCGAGCCGCGGGTCTGCGTAGCAATGGCGGATGTCGCCGGCGCGGTACTTCTCGACGAAGTCGGGCGCGATCTCCTTGCCGAGCCCGCGCGCGATCGTGTCCGCAGCCTCCGCGACCGACGTCGGCACGCCGGTGCCGACGTTGACGGTGCGTCCATCCGCACCTTGTTGCGTGAGCACGAGCTCGCAGGCGCGCACGACGTCACGCACGTCGATGAAGTCGCGCGTCTGGCGGCCGTCCTCGAAGACGATGGGCGGGCGGTCGTTGAGCAGACGCGACGAGAAGATCGCCGCGACGCCGGTGTACGGATTCGAGAGCGCCTGCCGTTCCCCGTAGACGTTGAAGAAGCGGAGCGCGACTGCCGGGATGCCGTACGCCGCGCCGACGGCGAGGAACATCTCCTCGTGGTCGCGTTTCGTGATCGCGTAGATCGACGTCGGACGCAGCGGCTTCGTTTCCGCCGTCGGCTCGGGCTCGAGCGGCGTGCCGTCGTCGGCGAGCACGTCCCACTGCCGGGCCGCCAGCTGAGTCTCCGGCCGCAGCCAGGGCGCGAGCCCGGAGGCGCCGGTGCGGGGATCGCGGTACTGGCCCTCGCCGTAGATCGACATCGACGAGGCGACGAGCAGTTTCCGCAGCGAGTCACGACGCTCGACCGCCTCCTCGAGCACCACGGCCGCCCCGATCGCGTTGATCGACGTGTAGCGCTCGATCTCGTACATGGATTGGCCGACGCCGACGGCAGCGGCGAAGTGGACGACGGCATCCACGCCCTCGAGCCCACGGCGCACCGCGTCGTGGTCGCGGACGTCGCCGATCTGCAACTCGACGTCGTCGTCGAGGTACTCGGGGCGCTCGCCGTCGGTATGGACCTGCCGGTCGAGGTTGTCGAGGGCGCGCACCTCATGGCCGCCGGCCAGGAGCCGGTCGGCGAGGTGCGAGCCGATGAAGCCGGCGCCGCCGGTGATCAGAACCTTCATGGCCGCGCGTGAGGCTATCTCAGCTCATCGTTCAGCCGCTCTTCGAGCGCATAATGCTCCTCGGCTGTCTGCGCGCCGAGGTCCTGCGTCCAGGCCTTGAATGAGTCAGGGCGCCGCCAGAAGAGAAAGATCGTCTCCGCACTGCCTGGCTCCGGGACCTCGCCTACGAACGTCATCGGTTCCCCGCCAAGGGTCGGCCGCCGAGCCTCTGACTTCTTCCACCTCGGCGGGTCGCCGAGCGAAATCGAGCTTGGATCGCGAATCTCGCGCGCGGGGAGCGTGTCTGCACGCTCCGCTTCCGACTCTGTGGACCAGGCAATTCCGCCACGCTGCATCAAGCGGTGCGCCGTCCAACCCTGCCCCGGCGCGCCTCTTGCGACGATGTACTCGGCGACCCACCCGCCGCCCTCTGGGACGGGTTCCTCGTCGTCCGGCCACTCTGCGCGAAGCCCGAACAACGAGTCGGGCTTACCGCGAACGAGCTCCTCGATGGGCGGCAGCATGACGGGACGAACCTCCTCGGAGACCTTCGACGGCAAGGATGACAGCTCCTGGCAACGCCAGCCCGACGGTGACGACGAAGAAGAGGAAGCCGGTCGCGAGCGCGGCCTCCTTCTCGACCCCGAGCTGCGTCAGGAAGCTGACGAAGAACGCCTCGCGGACGGCGATCCCGTTGACGGTGAAGGGCACGAGCAGGACGAGGAAGAGCAGCGGCCCCATCACGTAGTACGGACGCGGCGAGAGGTCGACGCCGACCGCCTTCCCGCCCATCCAGATCGCGAGCACGCGGACTCCCTGCACGACGAGGGTCAGCAGGAAGATCCACACCATCAGACCGACGTGCTGCCGGAAGACGTGCACGCCTTCGTAGAACGCGCGCAGCGGACGCTCCAGCCGCAGCCGCCTCAGCAGCGGCACGAACCGCCGGAGCACGCCGCGCATCCTGTGCGAGAAGAACAGCACGCCCAGCACGACCGTTCCGACGACGAACACGCCCTCGACCCACAGGTACGGCCCGACGTCGTACTGGCCGATCGCAAGTGCGAAGCCGATCGCAGCGAGCGTCAGCGTCGCGACGCCCCCGAGCGCGCGCTCGAGGACGACGATCGCAGTCATGTCGCCGAGCCGGCCGGGATGGCGCCGCGCGCTCTCGAAGATCCGCGACGCGTCACCGCCCACCGCGCTCGGCAGCACCTGGCCTGCGGTGTACGAGACGAAGTAGGCCCGGGTGAGCCAGGCGAAGCTCTCTCGCACGCCGCGCGCCTCGAGCAGCTTCTGCCACCGGAACGCCATCGGCGGCACGCCGCCGATCATGATCGCGAGCGCACCGAAGAACCAGCCGAGGTGCGAGTGGAGGACGATGTCCGCGGTCCGGCTGATGTCGAGCTGCCAGAGGATGTAGGCGAGACAGGCACCGGTGATCGCGAGCGTCAGGCCGAGCCTGAGCGCGAGACCTCTGCTCACGAGGTGAAGCGCTCGTGCACGCGTCGAAGCGCCGCGGTCACGTCGGCGATGTCTTCGTCCGAGTGCGCGGGCGAGAGCGGCAACGACAGGATCTCGTCGCCTGCGCGCTCCGCAACAGGCAGGCGCGGCTGGTCGGCGAGCCGCTCGCGATACCACGTCAGCCGGTGCACGGGGAGAAAGTGGATCGACGTCGAGATGTTCTCTTCCCGCAACGCACGCTGGTACTCGTCACGCGACGCGCCTGCGAGCTCGGCGTCGATGCGGACGACGTAGAGGTGCAGCGCGTGCACGTCACGGTCGTCCCGCGCGAGCGGCGTGATCCCGTCGAGCTCGGCGACGGCCTCATCGTATGCCGCGAACTGCCGTTGCCGAATCAGACCGTGCCTTTCCACTTTGTCTAGCTGGCAGAGGGCGATCGCAGCGAGGACGTCGGAGAGGTTCGCCTTGTAGCCGGGCACCGGGATGTCGTAGACGGAGCCGTCGCCGCGCCGCATCTGCCGCAGGTCCTGCACCGCCTGGGCGACGTCGCCGCGGTTCGTGGCGATCAATCCGCCCTCCCCGGCGGCGATGTTCTTCGTCGCGTAGAGCGAGAAGCAGGTCGCATCGGCGATGGAGCCGACCTTGCGGCCGCGGTAGTAGCTCTCCGCGGCGTGCGCGGCGTCCTCGAGCACCGGCAGGCCGAGCTCCAGCAGCGAATCGAGGTCGGCGGGCTGACCGGCGAGATCGACCGGCAAGATCACCTTCGTCCTCGCGCTCACGGCTGAGGCTGCCTGGACGGGATCGATGTTGAGGTCGTCCTCGCGTACGTCGACGAAGACCGGCGTCGCGCCGGCGTGCACGATCACGTTCGCCGTCGCGGGCCACGTGATCGGCGACGTGATCACCTCGTCGCCGGGGCCGACACCGAGCGCGACGAGCGAGAGATGCAACGCGGCCGTCCCGGACGCGAGCGCGAGCACGTGCTCGGCCTCGAGGAACTCCGCCATCCGCCGCTCCAGCTCGGCCGCGCGCGGGCCGGTCGTCAGCCAGCCCGACCGCAGGGTCTCGGTGACGGCGGCGATCTCCTCCTCGCCGATCGCCGGCGGCTGGAAGCCGAGCATGGTCGAACGCTTAGACGAGAGCTTCGACATCGACCTCGAACCGAATCATCGTTTCCGCCTTCGCCGCCCGCTCGAGCGCCTCCTCCCGGCTGTCGCCGACGGCGAGCACCGCCCCCGCGCGGTCGGCGCCGCGGCGCAGCTCGCCGAACTTGTGCCCCGGCCGCCGGTAGATGCGGATGCCGCGGATCCCGTCCTCCGCAAAGGCCTCCTCGACTCCGGTCACCTCGCGCAGCTCACCGGGCGGCGCGACGAGGAAGCGAACGCACGCGCCGCCGACGCGGGCGACGGGAGCGAGGCTCGCTGCCGGGACGCCCTCCCCGAGCGCCGCCGACAACGCCGCGCCGTTCAGGTCGACGCCGAGTGCAACCCGGCACAGCTCCGCATCGTGTCCGCCGCCGAGACGCGCAGCAAGCTCGCCGACGCGAGGGCCGTCCGGGCCGACCAGAACCTGCGTGTAGCTCGGCCCGTTCTCGATCCCGACTGCGCGCGCGGCGGCGGAGGCGGCCTCGACCACCGCACCGATCTGGGCAGGCTCGAGCTCGCTCGGCCAGACGTGGGTGAGCGCGACGCCGAAGGCGGGCAGGCCGGCGGTCAGCCGGTCGGTCACCGTCAGCGGATTGAAGTGGCCGCCGGACGAGAACGCGTTCACCGTCACCTCGCGTCCCGCGACATGCTCCTCGACGAGCAAGGTGGCGCTGCGCGACGCATCCAGTGCAATGCGCACCGCCTCCTGGATCTCGCCGGCGGAGCCGACGAGGGTCAGTCCCCGCTGTCCCTGGCGATCGGGCGCCTTGACGACGCACGGAAAGCCGATGCGCTGCGCCGCCCGAGTTGCTTCCGCGGCGCCGGCGCAGATCTCGTACGCGGGCTGCGGCACGCCTGCCTGTGCGAACCGCTCGCGCTGCCGCAGCTTCGAGGTGGAGAGGGTGGCCGTCTCGGGCGAGATCGGATGGGGCAGCGCCAGCCGTGCGGCGACGCGCGCCGCGATCGCGACGGGCCAGTCGATGCCGGGCGCGATCAGGCCGTCGACCCGCTCCGCGCCGGCGAGCCGCTCGATTCCGGACTCGTCCTCGGTGGATACGATCGCGCGCCGGTCCGAATAGCGGAAACCGGGCGCCGAGGCGTCTCGGTCCACGGCAATGACGTGCAGCTCCCGCGCCCGCGCCGCGGCCAACAGGCCGAGCTGCGCCGGTCCGGCGCCTAGGACGAGGAGACGCTTGCCCTGGTCTCGCTCTGGAGGATCCCCCGCCACCACGCCTCATTTTCGCGGTACCACGCGATGGTCTGCGCGAGCCCCTCCTCGAACGACGTGCGCGCCCGCCACCCCGTCAGGCGCTCCATCTTCGCCGTCGAACCGATGTGCCGATCGACCTGCCCCGGCCGCTCGGTCACGTGCGCCTTCAGCGATGCAGGCTTCCCCAGCGCGTCGAGGACCGCATCCGCAATCTCGTTGACGGCGATGTCGATGCCGGTCGCCACGTTCAGCACCTCGCCGGCCACGTTCTCGAGCGGCGCCGCGATCACGGCCTCGATCGCCTCGGCGTCGTCGTCGACGTACAGCCAGTCGCGGCTGGCGTGACCGGCGCCGTGGATCGTCAGCTCGCGGTCCTGCAGCGCCTGCGTGATGAAGCGCGGGATGACCTTTTCCGGATGCTGCCGCGGCCCGTAGTTGTTGAACGGGCGGACGATCACGACGGGCAGCCCGTACGTGACGTAGTACGAGTACGCGAGCCGATCCGCTCCCGCCTTCGTCGCGGCGTAGGGGCTGCGCGGGTTGAGCGGATGCTCCTCGTCCATCGGCGCATACTCGGCCGTGCCGTACGCCTCGCTCGACGAGAACAGGATGAAGCGCTCGACCGGCGCCTCGCGGACGGCATCGAGCAGGATCTGCGTCCCCTCCACGTTCGTCGTCACGAACTCGCGCGCGCCCTCGTCGATCGACTTCTCGACGTGCGACTCCGCGGCGGCGTTGACGATCACGTCCACCTCGGAGACCACGTCGCGAACGAGGTCGACGTCCCGGATGTCGCCGTGCACGAACGAGAGCCGCTCGTGCGACATCGCACCGCTCAGGTTGTCGAGATTCCCCGCGTACGTGAGGGCGTCGAGGGACACCACCTCGTACGGCGTCTTCGCCAGGAGATGGTGGATGAAGTTGGACGGGATGAATCCCGCGCCGCCGGTCACCAGCACCCGTTTCGCCATCGGCCGCAGGTTACGCGTTTGGACCCGGACCACCGCCGGGAACCTGAGCCTAGACTCCAGTTCAAGCCCCTTGACCAGAGACTTCCAGCAGACGCCCGTCCGTGTCGTGATCGTCGACGATCACCGGCTCTTCGTCGACGCGTTGGCACTTCTGCTCGGTCACGACGAGAGGCTGCAGGTGATCGGGACCGCGAGCGACGGCCCGACCGCGATCGAGCTCGTAGTCGACGGCGCCGCGGAGGTGGCGGTGATCGACGTGCGCATGCCTGAAGTGGACGGGCTCGAGACCGCTCGGCGCCTGCGCAAGCGAAGCCCCGACACGAGCGTGATCCTCGTCACGGGCCTCGACGAGCCGAAGCTGGTCGATCAGGCCAGAGAGGCCGGCGCGGTGGCGCTGCTGAAGAAGGGCGCCCTGCACGACCAGCTGAAGGAGGCGATCATCGCCGCCGTATCGGCGAGCTTGAAGGGCGAGCGCTCGGCGCCGCTGCGACCGGGACCGGATCCGGCCGAACCAGCACCCCGCGTACCTGGAGCACGCGCGGGTCGCGATCAAGCGGCGCCTCGGTCGGTAGCTAAAGCTCGCGCTCGACGATGTAGAGAGGACGTCCTTCGACGTCTCGCTGAATGCGACCGAGGTACTCGCCGATCAGCGCCAGGATGAAGCCCTGGATGCCGAGGACGAAGAGGACGGCGACGCCGCCGAAGAGGGGGCCGGGGAAGTTGGAGTTGTCGATCCAGTAGACGACCCCGTACGCGCCGAGCGCGAACGCGAGCAACGAGCAGACCATCCCGAGGGCGACACCGATCCATTGGATCGGTTGCGGCCAGAAGCCGGCCAGCACGTGTAGCGCCATCCGCGTCAGCCGCAGCGGCGAGTAGCGGGACGGCCCACGGCGCGGAGCGTGCGCGACGTCGACCTCGATCACGCTGGCGCCGCCGGAGAGCACGAGGGCCTTCGTAAACTTCTGCTTGCCGATCGACCCGAGCATCGGCTCGACCGCCGTGCGCCGGTACGCGTTGAACGCGCAGCCGAAGTCGGAGATCGAGACACCGGTGAAGCGCCGCAGCATCCCGTTGATCACGCGCGACGGGAACGCGCGGCCGAGCGGATCCTTGCGCGCCAGGCGGCGGCCGCTTGCGACGTCGTTGCCGGCGTCGATCGCCTCGACGAGGCGCGGGATGTCCTCCGGCTCGTTCTGGAGGTCGCCGTCCATCGTCACGACGACGTCGCCGCGCGCGCGGGACAGGCCGGCGTGCATCGCCGGATGCTGGCCGAAGTTCCGCTTGAAGCGCACGGCGCGGACGCGCGGATCGCCCCGGTGCAGCCGCTCGAGAGCCGCGAACGTCCCGTCGGTGGAGCCGTCGTCGACGAAGATCAGCTCGAAGGTGCGCGGGCCGGGCTCCAGGGCGGCGACCGCACGCGTGTAGAGCTCCTCGATAGAGCCGGCCTCATTGAAGACGGTAACGACGATCGAGACGTCCGGCGCAGGCAGCTCCGCCTCGACGAGCTGTGTGCCCGCGCGCACCTCCGTGTCGGACATGCGCAAACCCTAGCTTCCGATCACTCGAATGAGGGACGCGCGGACGGATCTCCCGCGACGACTCTCACCCTTGTGCCTGCGGCAACGACTCATCGACGCCTGCTCTTCGCGATCGCGCTCGCGAGCTACGCGATCGCGTTCGTCTGCTTCATCCTCTTCGAGGTGCCCGGGCTCGGGGTGGGGCATTTCTTCTACATCCCGGTCGCACTGCTTGCACTCGCCTGTGGGACGCAGGTCGGCTTCCTCGGCGGCTCCCTCGCCACGGCGCTCTACGCGCTCGCGATCGTCATCACGCCGCGGGTGCCGACGGGTGACGTCTGGACGGCCGCGACGGCGATTCGGTTCACGACCTTCTCGCTCTGCGGGATCCTCGTCGGCTGGTTCGCGAACGAGCACCGACGCCACCTCGAGCAGCTACGCGACCTCGCAGAGCGCGACTTCCTCACGGGCATCCTCAACACGCGCGTCTTCGACGAGGCGCTCACGCGGCGTTGCGCGTCCGGGCAGCCGTTCCTGCTGCTGCTCGGGGACATGGACGACCTCAAGGCCGTCAACGACACGCACGGCCACACGGTGGGAAACACCGAGCTCCGGCGCCTGGCGGATGCCCTCGGGCGGGCGGTCGGGCCGGGCGACGAGCTCGCCCGGGTGGGCGGCGACGAGTTCGCGATCCTCCGGGACGCCGGCGTCGCGGACGCGGCGCAGCTCTGTACGCAGCTGCGCGACAGGCTCGCGACCGAGGATCTGCACATGACGCTCGGGTGGGCGGCGCTCCCGGAGGACGGTCTCGCACCGCTGGAGCTCTTCCGCAAGGCGGACGACCGCCTCTACGCGGCGAAGCTGGTGGCACGCAACCACCGAGTCGTGCAGCAACTTGCCGGCGCGCGTCAGTAGTCTCGCCCGACGTACCGTCCGGCAGTCCTACGTCAGCTCTTCCGCGGCCGCGTCTGGAACGCGGCGCCGACGCTCGTCGTGCAGGAGGACGCCGACGGCACCGTCCTCTGGCTTCCGCCCGAGAGCGCGTACGCAATCGGCGACGACCTGTTCGGCGACTGGACGTATCAGGAGCGTGTCCTGCACCGCGGACAACTCCGCGTCACGCGTCGTGACGATCCGTTCTCCGTCTTCCTCTTCACCAACCACGACGGCAGCTTTCGCGGCTGGTACGTGAACCTCGAGCGTCCGCGACAGCGGACCGAGCTCGGCTTCGACTACGAGGACGAGCTGCTGGACGTCTGGGTCGCGCTCGGCCATCAACCCGAGCTGCTCGACGAGGACGAGCTCGAGGAAGCCGTGCAGCGCGGCTTCGTCTCCGGCGAACACGCCGCCACGATCAGAGCGAGCGCGGAGCGTGTACTCGCCGAGCCGCCGTGGCCGACCGGCTGGGAGGACTGGCGGCCGGAGCCCGGGTGGCAGATGCCGGTCCTGCCACTCGGGTGGGACAAGCTGGCGGATTAGGCGCCTCGGCGACGCGATCCGTCAGCATTCTTCACCGTTCGCGCGTGGAGGCAGCGGTTGTGCATGAGGCAAGAAGCCGAGCGGCGGGCTGACTCTCCACAGCGAGAGCGACGCTCCGCCCTGCCACGCGGTGCCAAGACTGGCAAGGTCGAAGCGCGCAAGCCGTCGCCCCACGATCGGCTGCCGCGAATCGAGGATCGCATAAGCCGGAGTGAAGGGCCGGCCGTGCTCGTGGACGATCCCACCGGGTGCGACGGTGAGCTTGGGTGAGGGGACGGTGTCAGGCACAGGCTCGAACATGTGCGTCACTCGATCGACGCGGGCGTTGAAGAATTCCGTCCAGACGACCAACGTTTTCTGCGCGTTGCCGGCATCTCTGGAACACGGCTGGTCCGGTCGGGATAGCCCCAGGTGTATGAGCGTCGCCGCCGCGCCCTTCGGCAGCGCCCGATCGACCCATGCGAGCGTGCGATCCTGCTGTGGCGTCAGAGCACCGGAGTAGTCGAGCGGGCCCGTTAGGGCGACGAACGCAAGCACGACGGCAAGAATGGGAGCCAGTGGCCGTCGGATGAGCAGCATTGCCGCCGCGCCGAGCGCCGCGATCCCGACTGTCCAGCCAATGATCGGAACACTCGGCGTTTGGTTCTTGAGCTCGGAGAGCCAAGCGGCAGTCGGGCTGTCGACGTTGTTGGTGATCCGGGTCACGTGCTCCGGGAGAGTCGCCGGCAGCGCGATGGCGCCGAGGGCAACCGCGACAGTCGGCAGCCTCGGTCGCTCGAGGCCGTGTGCGAGCCAGTGAGCGAGACAGACGAGCACGAGCGGCGTCGCGTAGAAGAGATTTCGTTCGTGCAGGATGCCGAGGCCGAACCGACTCGCGGAGAGCGCGGCGACAGAGAGCAACAGACCAGCACTCAGCGTCAGCGCCGCGATGCCAAGCGAGCGGTCGCGATCCGGTGCAGAGCGGCTGAGCAGGCCGCGCAGGGCCAGGGGGAAAGCCGCGAGTGCGATCACGCCGAGAGCGACCTCGTAGACAGCAAGGTTCCAGAGCGTCCACTTCGCCAGGCTCACCGGGCTGTATGCCAGAGAGACCAACTGCCCCGCCGAGCCGGCGGGAAGCGACACGCCGGCAACTCGCGTGATCGAGCCGGCCAACAGCGCCAACGCAAGGCCGGCCAGCAAAACGGCGTGTTCCCGGACGACCCGGCGCACTCGACCAGCCAACAGTCCCTTGAGCGCGATCGCACCGACGACACTCCCGGTAAGAACGAGCGCTTGGGGTCGTATACCAACGAGCAACGCCAGCGTGATCAGGACTAGGAGCTGACGGGCGGCCGTCGCCCGCTCCAACATCCGCACCAGAAGAAGTGCGAACGCGGTGAACGAAGGGAGGAAGAGCGACTCGGTCATCGTGAACGACGCATACGCCGTCCACGGCTCGAGCACGACTAGGGCGGCGATGCCGAGACTCCAACCGTGCGATAGGACGCGGCGGGCCAAGGCATACGTGGGGATGGCCGTCAGTGCCATGGCGACAGCGTTCATCGTCTTCGCGGCGGCGAACGCGGCCGCGCCGTCGCTGGCAAGACGGTAGGCCGGACTGAGGAAGAGCGGGTACAGAACGCTGTACCCGATCTCGAGCTGACCGCGAAGAAGCGGTCTACCGTGCAGCGCGATGTTCTTCGCAAGGTCCGTGTAGATGACCTCGTCCCCGAAAACCTTGGGTTCCGTCTCCACGCGAACGAGGAGGACGCGGAATCCGGCCGCCACCGCGACGATGGCCGTCAGGCCGACAATGGCAGGAACGCGGCCGAGCGCAGCGAGGCCGCGCAGGGGCGCGGGCACAGAGACAAACCGAAGGGCGGCGGCGACGATCGCAACCCCAGCCACCGCCTTTAGCGCGGTCACAGGCCTCAGTAGCAGCAGGCGCTCACGAACCGCATGTGAAAGCTCTGGGCCCCATGCGCGCACCGTCAACGCGACCGCCACCGCTATGACCGCGGCGATGCCAAGCTCCGCCGCAAACTTGGGGCCAACCGGAGGTCGCCCCGCGCGAGTCATGTCAGTCGCACCGGCAGGCGAAGCGCCCTCAGGGGCTCCGGCTCATCGCACGATCTTCGAAGATGGGCGGGGATCTTGCAATCCTTCCCCCGCGCCGTAATCGGTCTCGGCAGAGCCACCGGGTGGCAGATCCCGGTCCTGCCACCCCGGGTGGATCTACCGGATTAGGGCGCGCTGCACGAGCCGGTCGCCGAGACGAGGAATGAGCCGCGCGATGGGGACGAGTTGCTTGATCCTGTCAACGCGGATCTCCTCACGGTTGCGCTCGAGACCGGCGACGACCGCGTCGACGACGGCGGCGGGCTGGATCTTCGGAACGTCGAGGCCACCGGCCAGCTCGGTGTCGACCAGCGGCGGAACGACGTCGAAGACGCGGACGCGCTTGCTCGCGAGCTCGGCCCGGAGCGAGCGCGCAAGGGAATGGATCGCCGCCTTCGTCGCGCCATAGACGGCGAACCCGGGAACGGCGGCAAACGCCACGGCCGACGACATGAAGACGACCCCCGCCTCGGAGGAGCGCTCGAGTAGCGGCAGCGCAAGCCGCGTCACGCGAATGGCGCCGCCGAGGTTGACCTCGACCTCTTCGACGCTCTTCGCCCCAGCCTCGGGGCTCGAAAACGCATAACTGCCCATCACGCCGGCGCTGTTGACGAGAAGGTCGAGGCCGCCCAGAGCATCGGCGACCGCCGTCAGTGCCTGCCGCGTCTCGTCCTCGGAGGTGACGTCGAGCCGGACGGTCTTCAACTCAGGCGTCTGCGCCTGCGCGCGCTCGAGCTTCCTCTCGTCGCGGCCGCCGATCATGACCTCGTTCGTTCCGGCAAGCCGGCGGGCGAGCTCGAGCCCGATGCCCGAGCCGCCGCCGGTGATCAGGATCTTCTTGCCGTCGAGGTTCATCTAGGCCGCCTCGGAGTACGCCGCCTCGACCGGTACGACGGCCTCGGCGGGCCGGCGCCGGTGCGGAATCGCGAACGCGGCGACCGCGCCCAACAGGACGATCGCAGCGCCGATCCAGATTGCCGGCGTCATGCCGTCGACGAACGACGCGCCCGACTGGTAGCTGCCGTAGTGCGACCAGACCGACGCCAGCACCGCGACGCCGAAGACGCCGCCGAGCTCACGAATCGCGTTCTGCGCACCCGACGCCTGGCCTTCCTCTTCCTTCTTGACGGCTGCGAGCACGACGTTCGCAACGGGTGCCCAGAACATCGCCATGCCGATGCCGGAGACCATGAACGGCGCGACGAGGTGCCAGTACGGCGTCGTCGGTGCCGAGATCGCGGCGAGAGCCGCGAGGCCCGACGCCTGCAACGTCAGCCCGATGCCCATCAGGCGCGCACCGCCCACGCGATCTGACAGCGCGCCGGCGATCGGCGCGACGAACATCGGCATGATCGTCCACGGCAGGATCCGCAGACCGGAGCCGAGGGGCGAGTAGCCCTGCACGGTCTGGAAGAACTGCGACAGCAGGAAGATCGAGCCGAACATCCCGAAGAACATCAGTAGCGACGCCACGTTCGCGAGCGCGAAGACGCGGTTCTCGAAGAAGCGCATCGGCAGCATCGGCGCCTCCGCGCGGAGTTCCCAGAGCACGAAGAGCACGAGCACGATCGCGCCGGCCGTCAGCGCGCCGACGATCTCAGGCGAGGCCCAGCCCTGCCCGTTGCCGCGGACGAGTCCCCAGACGATCCCGAAGAGCCCGCCGCTCGCCAGCGCGAGACCCGGCAGGTCGAGCTTGCTCGACGGCCCGTAGCTCTCGTCGAGCCGCGCCAGCGCGAGCGGGATCAGGGCGATGCCGATCGGCACGTTCAGCCAGAAGATCCAGTGCCAGGAGATGCCGCTGACGACGGCGCCGCCGACGAGGGGGCCGAACGCCACGGCGAGACCGGCAATGCCGCTCCACGCGCCGATGAACGCACCGCGCTTGTTCGCGGGCACGCCCGCGCTGAGGATTGTCAGCGTCAGCGGCGTCACGATCGCACCGCCGACCCCCTGCGCCGCGCGTGCGGCGATCAGGGCGCCCGCGGTCGGAGCGAGCGCGGCCGCCGCGGACGACAGGGTGAAGATGCCGAGCCCGACCGCGAGCATGCGGCGCCGGCCGAAGCGATCGCCGAGCGCGGCTCCGGTCAGCAAGAGCACGGCAAAGGTGAGCGTGTATGCGTTCACCGTCCACTCCAGGCTCTCGATCGAGGCGTGGAGGTCTTTCCGGATCACCGGCAGCGCCGTCGTGACGACCAGGTTGTCCAGCGTGGCCATGAAGACGGCCGCCGACGTGATCGCAAACGTCCAGATCGTGCGTGTCTTGGCTGACATCAAATCCTCCTTCGGGTCTCTTCCTCGATCGTGCGGACCCGCAGTCGCTGCGCGAATGCGGCCTGCTGGCGTCTCGAGGTACGGCTAACCGGTGTTTGCTTGTGAGTGGTCACTTACTTACAGTCCAAAAAAAGAGGTCAAACGTCCTTGCGGCAGCCCTCGATCAGACGCTGCGCCCAGCCTTCCTCGGCCTGGAGCAGGTCCATCGAGGCGATCACGTTGAGGAGCATCCCCTTCGCGAAGAAGTGGGCGACCACCTCGCTCGGTACGCCTGAGACGCGCTCGACGTACTCGACGAGCTCGCCGTAGCCGCGGCGCACGACCTCGCGGATCTCCGGATCGCCAGACGCAGCGTAGGCTTGCATCTGCGAGTGGAGATACGTGGGATCGCTCGTCAGACGCTCGACATAGGCCTCGCCGATGGCGTGCAGGGCGTCCTCGCCGGTAAGGCCGGCGGACGCCGTGTGGAACATCTCGAGCGTCCCGCGCAGGCAGCGCTCCATCGTCGCCATGAAGAGCTGCTTCTTCGTGCCGAAGAGGCGGAAGACGTAGGGCTGAGAGATCCCGACCGCCCTGGCGATCGCCTCGGTCGAGCCGCCCTCGAGCCCGCGGGCTGCGAACTCGATCAGAGCCGCGTCGAGGATCTCGTCCCGCCGCTCCGCCGCGGACTTGCGTTCGGTCACTGCCATAGCAGGGAAGTTAGCGACTGCTTACTAACTTGTCAAGTCACTTCTGCACGAGGGCCATGCCGCGGGCGAGCCGCACGGGCTCCAGGCCCTCTTCCCGGCTGAAGCGGGGGAAGGCCTCCGTCGAGTTGACGTCGTCGGACAGCAGCACCCCTCCCTTCCGCAGGTGCGGCCAGGCGGTGTGGAACTCGAACCACATGCAGTCGAACGAGTGCTCGCTGTCGTGCATGAAGGAGTCGATCGTCCCGAGCCGGTCGAGCAGCGGCGGCAGCTCCTCCTGGGTGCGGCCGAGGACGAGCGTCCACCGCTCCTTCAGCTCCGGTGGGATCAGCCAGCCCGGCTCGGAGCCGGACGGGATGCCCGCGCGCCCCTCGCCCTCGTAGAACGTGCCGGCCTCGTAGTCGCGGCCGACCTCGCGAGGCAGGTCGACGGAGTGCAGGTGGCCCTCGCCGTTCTGCTGCAGCGCGAGCAGGGAGAACGCGGTCGAGAACCCGTTCGCGACACCGGTCTCGACGGCGACCTGCGGACGCACATGGCGAAGGACCGCGTAGAGGTAGCCGCCCTCCGTGTAGCCGATCGCGCCGAGCGAGTGTCCGCTGCCGCCGACCGCGGCGAGGTGTTCGCGGCCCTTCCGGAGCAGGTGCTCGCGGAGGCCGCTCGCACGCACCTCGCGCTCGTAACGCGCGAGCACGTCACCGCCGCCGAGGAAGTCCGCGACCTCGGAGCGAATGCTGCGCGCCTCGAGCAGGCGCCGCGGGTGTCGCACGTTGCGAGCCGCCCGGTAAAGCGTGCGTTTCAGGCCGCGGATCGTATCGTTGCTCCCGTGGACGCCCGCATCCTCCACCTGCCCGTCAACCTCGCAGGCACAGGCTGGGCCCATGTCAATGCGCTCCGTCGCAAAGGCGTCGACGCGCGCCTGCTCGTCTTCTGGCCGCAGAAGTGGCGCCCGGAAGAGTACGACATCAATCTCGACCTGCCGCGGCAGGGGCTGCTTCGCCAGCAGCTCGTGCAATGGCGCGCACTTGCGCGCTACCTCCCGCAGACCGACCTCTTTCACTTCTACTTCGGCAAGACGCTCGTGCCGAAGTCGGTGAACATGCCGATCCTGAAAGCCGCGCGGAAGCGGTCGGTGATGCACTTCCTCGGCGACGACATCCGCAACAAGCCGCTCGAGGCGCTCGAGTACCGCAAGAAGTTCGACGCCACGATCGTCGGCTCGTACGCAGCGACGCGCTGGGTGCCGGACCCGACCGCCGTGGTGCCGCCGGGGCTCGACCTCCGCGACTACGAGCCGGTGCCGCCGGTCGAACGCGAGCGCCCGCTCGTCGTCCACGCCCCGTCGGACCTGGAGAAGAAGGGCACGCGCTTCGTCGTCGAGGCGTGCGCGCAGCTCCCGGTCGAGCTCGACGTCGTGCACGGCGTCCCGCACGACGAGGCGGTGGAGCGCTTCAAGCAGGCGGACATCGTCGTCGACCAGATGCACTACCTCTGGCACGGCGTCTTCGCGATCGAGTCGATGGCGTACGGGAAACCGGTCGTGACGCATCTCGATCCGGACGCGGTACGGCAGACGGAGGAAGCCTTCGGCCTGAAGGTGCCGATCGTGGCGGCGACGAAGGACGACCTGGTGGAGAAGCTGCACCCGCTGGTGGAGTCCTTCCAGCTACGCAAGCGGCTCGGCGAGGAAGGCCGCGCCTACGTGGAGCGGGTCCACAACCTCGACAAGGTGGCGGACCGGTTCATCGAGCTCTATCGCACGCTTCTCTGAGACATGTCTCAGGGACTGTCCCTGGGGCGTGTCCATACTTGACGCGATGCTCGAGCGGCTGAAAGAGCTGTTCCGCCACTCGGCGATCTACGGGCTCGGCTCGATCGTCGCGCGGATTCTCGCGGTGCTGCTGCTGCCGCTGTATACGCGCTACCTCTCGCCGAGCGACTACGGCCTGATCGAGACGCTCGTCGCGCTCGCTGCAGTGCTGACCGCGCTGGTGGCACAGGCGATGAAGAGCGCCTTCTTCCGCTTCTACTTCGACTCGGCCGAGCCGGAGCGGCGGCTGCTCGTCGTACGCACCGCGTTCTGGTACGTCTTCGCCGCCTCGACGGCCGTGCTCGTTGCGGGGATCGCGCTGGCGCAGCCGATCTCGTGGCTGCTCTTCCACACGCGCAGCCACGACGGGCTCGTCGTGGCGGCCTTCATCGGGCTGTGGGCGGCAATGAACTACGAGCAGATCACGTCGCTGTTCCGGGTGGAGCAGCGCTCGACGGCGTACGTGATCGCGACGCTGGCAAACGTCGGGATCACGATCGCGGCGACGGTCCTGCTCGTCGTCGTGTTCGACAAAGGGCCGCTCGGCGTGCTGGTCGGCAACTTCACCGGGACGCTGATTGTGTACGCGGCGCTGCTCTTCTACAGCCGGCGCGCGCTCGGGCTCCAGTTCGACCGCACCCTCTACCGGTCGATGAACCGCTTCGGCCTGCCGCTCGTGCCGTCGGCCGTCGCGCTCTGGCTGACGAACTTCAGCGACCGCTTCTTCCTCGTCAAGCTCACCGACGCGCACGAGGTCGGGCTGTACTCCATCGGCGTGCGGGTCGCCTCCGCAATCGTGCTGTTGCTGACGGCGTTCCGGATGGCCTGGCCGGCGTTCGCGTACTCGATCGAAGACGACCGGGAGGCGCGGCGGACATACAGCTTCGTGCTGACGTACGTCGTCTACTTCTGCTGCTGGCTGGCGCTCGCACTCGGGTTGCTCGCGCCCTGGATCGTGAAGGTGATCACGACCAAGCCGTTCTATCCGGCGCAGAACGTCGTCGCGCCGCTCGCGTTCGGCGTCGCGGCGTTCGGCGCGTACGTGGTCGTACAGATCGGCACCGGCCGTGCGCGCCAGACGCGCTCGAACTGGATCGTCACCGGTGCGGCCGCCGCGCTGAACGTCGGGCTCAACCTCGCACTGATCCCGCCGTACGGGCGCATGGGCGCCGCGATCGCGACCGTCTCGGCCTACACGCTGCTCTTCGTCGGGATGGCCTGGCGCGCACAC
>WNGB01003013.1_pt1 | contig 33916 bp, 34 predicted proteins | sample 5400681 | NCBI WGS metagenome assembly WNGB01 (sample SAMN13153367, study PRJNA577476) | soil metagenome | isolation source: 115 cm soil or saprolite under grassland replicate 2 | place: USA:California | collected 2016-06-15
GAGCTCCAGCGTCAACTCCTCGATTTTGGCGACCAGGGCAGCGAGCGGACCGATGAACTCGGCCATCCCCCGATCCTCCTTTGCTTCCTGGATGAAATTCTTCACCAGCGCGCCCAAGCGCATCAGCTTGACCCCGCCGTCGAGCAGCACCTTGCGGCCGAGCAAGTCGAGCGCCTGAATGCCGTTGGTGCCCTCGTAGATCGTGTTGATGCGCGCGTCGCGGACGTATTGATCCATGCCCCCTTCGCGAATGTAGCCGTGTCCCCCGAAGACTTGCAACGCGAGGTTGGTGCAGATGACGCCATTGTCGGTAAGAAACGCCTTCACGACCGGCGTCAGCAATGCCACCAGCTCATGGCACTCTTTGCGGACCTCTTCGTCGGGGTGGCCGTCGGACTTGTCGAGCAAGAGTGCCACCCAATAGGCGAAGGCGCGCCCCCCCTCGACGTAGGCCTTCTGGGTGAAGAGCATGCGACGCACGTCGGCGTGAACGATGATCGGATCGGCCGGCCGGTTGGGCGTTTTGGGCCCCGATAGCGCGCGCGCCTGAATGCGCTCTCTCGCGTAGGCCAGCGCGTTTTGATAGGCCACTTCCGTCTGGCCGAGACCCTGCATACCGACCCCGATACGCGCGCCGTTCATCATGACGAACATCGCCTGAAGGCCGCGATTGGGCTGACCGACCATCCAGGCGGTTGCATCTTCCATGTTCATCACGCACGTCGAGTTGCCGTGGATGCCCATCTTGTGTTCGATCGAGCCGCACTTGATGGTGTTGCGCGCGCCCACCTCTCCCTCGGCGGTAGGTACGAATTTGGGCACGACGAAGAGCGAAATCCCCTTGGTTCCAGGGGGGGCGTCGGGTAGGCGCGCGAGCACCAGGTGGACGATGTTTTGGCTGAGGTCGTGTTCGCCGGAGGAAACGAAGATCTTCGTTCCCGTGACCCTGTAGCTGCCGTCCGGGTTCGGTTCTGCCTTCGTGCGCAGAAGGCCGAGATCGCTGCCAGCTTGAGGTTCGGTGAGGCACATCGTACCCGTCCATTCGCCGGAGACGAGCTTGGGCAAGAAGATGCGTTTCTGTTCCGGGGTGCCGTGCGCTAGCAAAGCTTGGTAGGCCCCATGGGTGAGGCAGGGATACATGGCGAACGCCTGGTTCGCGGAGTTGATGATCTCCTCCAGAGCGTACCCCAGGGTGTGGGGCAACCCCTGTCCGCCGTATTCGGGATCGGCCGATACCGACGGCCAACCCGCTTCGCGAAACTGGTCGTAGGCTTGCTTGAATCCCTTGGGCGTCGTGACGACCCCATTCTCGAAGTGACAACCTTCCGCATCGCCGGTGTGGTTCAGGGGAAAGAGAACCTCGCTGGCGAGCTTGCCGGCTTCTTCGAGCACCTGATCCATGAGATCGTTGGTGATTTCCGAGTAACGTGGCATTTGCCTGAACTCGTCCTCCGCACGGAGCAACTCGTGCAGAACGAATTGCATGTCACGGCGCGGGGCGACGTACTGTCCCATTGGGCTTCTCCTTACGTTTGTGATGGCGAATGTGGCTGCTTTCGGGCTGGTCGACGTTGCGATGAGCCTCGATGAGCTGAGCGAACCCGACGCGGCCGCGCGTGACGCTGTCTTTGCTGTGCAGCAGCCGCGCGTCGTGATGGACGGCGAGCACCAATCCGTGCATGGCGAAGACCAGCTGGTACGGATCGGTGGTCGATCGGAGATGGCCGACTTCGATGGCCTGCTTGATGGCGCGGACGAGCTCGCGCTGCCACGAGCGGATCATGCCCACCAAAAGGTCTCGGATGGGCCCGGGACGATCGTCGTACTCGACCGCGCCAGAAACGAACACGCATCCTTTTTCGATCTCGACGCTCAGCCGGTCGATCCAGCGCGAGTACATCGCGCGCAAGCGGGGCAGCCCGCGCGGTTCTTTCAAGCTCGGCAGCAGGACGCCCTCGATGAAACGCCGCTCGTACTCCTTCAAGACGGCGATCTGCAGTTCCTCGCGGGAGCCGAAATGGGCGAAAACACCGGCCTTGGACATGTGCAGCTGCTCGGCGATGCGGCCGATCGTCAGCCCCTCCAGGCTGTCGGCTGCGGCGAGCTCGAGGGCGGCTGCGACGATGGCTGCATGGGTCTGTTCGCCTTTGCGCATGGAAGGTATCCCGGTCAGCTCCAATGAAAAACGAACGCGCGTTCGATTTTATGTAGAGTGGCGTCTGCCACGCGCTTTGTCAACGGGCAGAACGCAAGGGCGACCGAGCTCGGCGCTTTTCCGGGCCCTCCGCGGCGCGCAGTTCGGGTGACTCGATGTCGAAGAAACCAGGCATTTCAGTGACTTGAGATTGTCGCTCGCCAGAGCTCAGCCGGGCCGAGGTCTATTGACTTTTGTTCAATATTGAGGAGAATGCGCCCGAAGCTGTGAGAACGTTTGGGCGCCGACGGCTAGGGGTCGCAGGAAGGACGGGGCATGTCATACACGCGCTCTTTTCGAACTTTGACCATTCTCGGCCTTCTCGCGGTGGCCGCTTGCGCGGTGGGCACGCTCGGCGACGAACCGTCGATGCGTCGCGCGCCCGACTCGGGTGTCCCCTCGGATGCGTCGCGCGCCGACGGCCGTGCAGGATCGACCGTGACCACCGGCGCGGGGAGCTCGGGTTCGACCGGAATCACGAGCGGGGGTGGGACCTCGACTGGCGGTAGCGCGGGAAGCGGTTCGAACGCCGCGGGCGGCGGCGGAACGAACAGCGGGGGTGCCGGCACCGACGCCCCGCCGGCGATCGATTCCGGCACCGGATGCGCCGCCACCGAAAAGTCCTGCAATGGCCGATGTGTCGCGCCGAGTCCGAGCATCGGCTGTCGCCTCGACGGATGCGATGCCTGTCCTAGTCCACCCTCGCATGCGACCGCCAAGTGCTCGGACAACAAATGCGATTTCGAGTGCGCATCGGGTTATGAGCGAAACGGCGGCGGTTGTTTCGCCGTAGGGGGCTCGGATGGCGGACAAGGAGGCTCCAGCAACGATGGAGGCGGCTCCCGCTGCGTTGCGTCGCAGTGCCAGGGATGCGTCCCGGTCCTCTCCGTCCACTGTTGCAAAGCCGACAACTCTTGCGGTTGCTCGTACCTGGGCGGACCCTGTCTTTAGCGGACGATGCCCGCGAGCTTTTCACAGGGCGGAAGCACCGGCCGGCGGCGGGTGCCCCCTCCGGCGGGCGCCTGCGCGCGTTCGCTCGGCCATCGGGATTCGAAGATGGTTACGGACGCCTCATGTCTCTACGCTGGGCGTCGCGAGCGGGACTCGCGGTCGACGCGCGGCGGAACGGTGCTTTGCCGGCTCCGTTCGGCACCGCCTCGCTCTCTGCTCGCGCCCGCCGAAGGGGGCCACCCGCCGCCGGCCTCTCGCCGTCTTTGAATTGCGTCTAAGCGTAGAGCAGCCAAATCGAAGCAGACCGTCGCGAGGAAGTTGTTGGCCAGTTTGATGTAGCGCATGGCATGCGACGGGTGCGCTTGAGGCGCTGTCGACGAGCTGCATCCGTCGCGGCCCCAGCAGCGCGAGTGGCATCGCCGCACTGGCGCGTCCGACGTGGAACACCTGAGTACACTCCCCTTAACGGACGATGCCCGCGAGCTTTTCGCGGGGCGGAAGGGCCGCCCAGACCGGGATGAGGCGGCAGAGCCAATGGGCCATGGCTTTCGTCCGAAAAAAGTGCTCGTGATCCCACTCGACCTCCGCCATTGCCAAAAGAGGCGGGACGAGCTCCGGGCGGCCGGCCTCCCTGGCGAATTCCGCGGCGTCGAGATATTCGTGCACGTTGCGCCGTTCGATCCACCCGGCGCCATACATCGGTAAGAACCAGCCCGAGACGTAGCACAGCATTCCGATCAGGCGTCCCACGACTCCCATGATGCGCTCTCGCAGCGGCGACGGCGCCGCTCCGAGCGCAGCGAGCATGAGATTCACGCGACGCCGGTGCCCCCATTCGTCCGCTTCGATGCGCACGATCGACGCTCGCTCGTCGCGATCACGAACGGAACGCGCGTGGCCGCGGTACGCCCGGGCCGCTGCGAGCTCTCCAGCATGGGCGAGCTGCAGTTGGCGGACCAGACGTCTCATCTCGGCGACTCGGTCCGGATCCACGTTCGCATTGAAGGGTCCACCGGCCGGCTTGGCAAGAGGAAGCGACGAATTTATTCGCGCCGAGGCTACGGACAGGCAGGCGCCCTGTCCGTGCTTGTGCCGCAGATCGTGCAGTATTCGATCTGGGGGCAGTCGCTCAATCGCGTGCCGAAGCCTTGCCCATACAGATATCCGAATGCGTTACAACTCCCGTACTCAATATCGGAAAATTGATAGACGCCCGCGAGGACGCCGGACTGCGCATCGAAAAATGCCACATTGCCACTGTAGAGCGCCTACCGCCGTGGTTCGTAGGCCTTACCCGGTGCGGACCCGATGGCCAGAAGCGTCACGCCTCGTTGTCCGGGAATGAACTTGCGCTTCTGGGAAGGCCCGACGCGGACGAGGCTTCCTTGGTCGAGCTCGAAACGTTCGCCGTCGGCGTCGAGTGTCGCGCTGCCTCTGAGGATGACGTAGACTTCTTCCTGGCCGTCCTTCACGTGGTTGTGTTCGGGGTAACCGGAGCAACCCGCTTCGATCTCGAGCACGTTCATCCCCCAAGCGGTGACGCCGAGCGCGCGGCCGGCGGGGCGGAACTTGATCCCGGGAATGGCGTTGGGCCCTTGATAATGCTCAACCTCGTCGAGCGTTCGGAGAGTGATGTCGGCCATGGATCCTCCTCAAGCACGTCCGTGGGGATGATAACAAGGTGCTAAAGTCGGTGGGTGAGCTCGAAGCCGTCCCGAGGGGCCGTCGCGGCCGGCGATCCACAGACGGCACGCGCCGGCGCGGGTCTGCTCCGCCAGGGAGGCAACGCCGTCGATGCTGCCGTCGCCGCAGCGTTCGCCGCTTTCGTCTGCGAGCTGCCACTCTGTTCGCCGCTCGGCGGGGGGGTGATGCTCATCGAGCGGCCCGGCGAGGCGCCTCGCGCGCTCGAGATGTTCGCGCGAACGCCCGGTCTCGCTGGCGCTCGGCCAGCTGTTCTCGATTTCGTGGACGTGCAAGTGAACTTCGGGGCCGCAACCCAGGTCTTCCACGTCGGACGCGCCAGTGCGGCCATGCCACTCGCGCTGCTCGGACTCATCGAAGCGCATCGGCGGTGGGGCATCCGTCCGCTCGAGGCGGTGCTCGAACCTGCGATCGATCTCGGTCGCTCGGGTTATACGCTCAGCGCGGGCGTCGCATTCGTCTTCCGGCTTTTGACGCCGATCGTCGAGCGCAGTGCCGAATGCCGAACGCTCTTCGCCGATGGAACGGAGATCGCGTCGGCCGGGGCGCGCCTTTTCAACCGCGATCTCGCGGCGACGCTGGAGGCGGTCGCGCGCCGGCCGGCGTGCGTGGCGGAGCTTTACGCCGGGTTGGCCGACGAGTTCGGCCCGGCTGCGGGAGGGCTCATTACGCCGAAAGATCTGGACGAGGCCCGCGTCGTCGATCTCGCCCCCATTCGGGTCAAGCACGGCGATTGGGAGTTATTCACGATGCCAGGCCCGTCGACGGGGGGAGCCTTGGTCGCGCTCGGCCTGCGGTTGCTCGAGGGAGTGGGCAGCTGTCCCTATCTGTCCGAAGATCACGTTCTTCGCGTCGCGCGCGTGCAAGAGCTGCTGCTCGGCGTGCGCGACGAACACTTCGACACCGAATGTCGCGACCCGGAGGCGATCCGCATTCTGCTCGACGAAGAGCGGATTCGAGCGCTCCGCGCGCAGCTCGCCGCCGGCGGTACCGCTATGCCCGACAGCCCCCTCGGCTCGACGACGCACATCAGCGTCATCGATGAAGCGGGCGGCGCGGTTGCGCTCACACTGACCAACGGCGAGGGTTGCGGCCACGTGCTCGGTTCGACGGGCATCATCGTCAATAACCTGCTCGGCGAAGAGGATATCCACCCGCACGGCTTTCATCGCGATCCTGCCGGGCGCGCGCTCTCTACGATGATGGCGCCCACCCTTCTTCGACGGGGGATCGATCGCATCGCGCTCGGCAGCGGCGGCTCGAACCGTCTGCGCAACGCGATTCTGCAGGTGCTGGTTGGGTTGCTGGAGCACGGCGTCGAAGTCGAGCGCGCCGTCCGCGCTCCGCGTCTGCAGCTCGAGCCCGGCCTGACGCGCCCGCGCGTGGCTTTCGAGGCCGAGGGCCTGGATCCGCATGTCGCACGGTCGCTCTGCGAGAGCTATCCCGACCGGCCCTGCGTCTTCGACGCGCTCAACCTCTATTTTGGTGGAACCCACGTTGCGATGCGGATCGGCGATTCCTTCAGTGGCGCCGGCGACCCTCGCCGCGCCGGCGCTCTTGCGCTCGCATGATCGAGAGCCCGGACTGCAATTGTGTGGGCAGAGTGGCGCGCCGGCATGGCCCGTCGAATTGTGGGCCACGGTCAACGGCCCTGGACACCAACCAAGAGTGGAGCGAGCGAATTTCGCGGTCCTGCTTTCGCTGTTGGCGGTGTGCACATCGTGCGGCACCGCGCATCCTCAGCCCTTCGCGCCCCCCTCGGCCGACGCCGCCGATCAAGAGGATGCGATGCCGCCGATGACCGAGGACGCCGGAGGCGCAGCCGACCAGGGATCACCGCCGGTCGTCGGCGATGGCAGCAGCGACGCCACGATTGGGTCCGATGGGCCACTCGGATCGATCCAAATCGTGGTGAATGCGGGCATGCTCGAAAGGACCAACACCATCGTCTCCTTTGCGATGCCCGCCGCGGCTGGCAAAAGCCTCGTGCTCCGCGATACCCAAGGGAATCAGATCCCGCTTCAAGTCGACGGCAACGGCAATGCGACCTTCGTTTTGCCCACGCTACGGGCAGGCATGCAAGCGGTGTTCGATGTCGCGGAGAGTCCGCCGCCACCTGTTTCGATCAGCGCGGTGAAAGAGACCGACGGGATCCGATTGGCGATCGGATCGACGACGCTCTTCCGTTATCAAATGCAGGGAAAGCTTCCAGCAGGCATCGACGCGGTCTATTTGCGGGGCGGCTACATTCATCCGCTTTACACGCCGACCGGCGTCCAGGTGACGGACGATTATCCCTCCGACCACCGCCACCATCACGGCATTTGGGCGGCCTGGACCAAGACCATGTTCAATGGCCACTCGATCGACTTCTGGAACTGCACGCGGGGTTTCGCGCCCATCACGTCCACGTGGATCTGGCCGGTTCGCAGCCGACGACGGCGCTGCGCGAGCTTTGGGCGGTGACTGCTTACAAAACCCACCAAGGCGCGCCCCCCTATTTCGTGTTCGATCTGGAATCCGTACAAGAAGCAGCGACCAACATGCCGGTCGTCTTCGAACAGTATCGGTACGGAGGCTTCGCGATTCGAGGCGCCCCGCAGTGGCGCACGGAAGCGACGTTCTTGACGTCGGAAGGTCGGGACCGCACGAGCGGTGACGCGACGAACGGGCGCTGGTGTTACATCGGCGGGCTCGTCAACGCCAAAGTCGCCGGGTACGCGATCTTGGGCCACCCCACCAATTTCCGCGCGCCGCAGCCCCTTCGCATCCATCCCGACGATCCCTATGCGACCTTCTCGCCAGTGAAAGACAGCGGCTTTTCGATCGTCCCCGGAATGCCCTACCGCAGCCGCTTTCGATTCGTTTCGACCGACGGGCCCCCCGACAAGGCGCTGCTCGATCGCATCTGGAACGACTTCGCCACGCCGCCGGTCGTGACGGTGCGTTCCGCTTCGCCGTGAAGCGCCCTTGACGAGCATCGATGACTCGGTCGAGTGGGTGTGGCTCCATTCGGCCGGAAATTACCCCTCCCGTCAGGCGCCGCTCGAAAGGAACCACACGCAGACACGAGCATACGGCCGATTCGGTGGCGCAGCCGATGAACTCGAGTGCAACCTGATGGATTCAGGGCGCTCGTGATCACAAGGCCCGGCGCGGTGCTAAAAGCTGAGGACCGATGAACACCGGGTCGATGGCCGAAGCGCAAGGTGCCACGCCGCCCAGTTGGAGGGGGCGCGGAAAGCTGGGCTTGCTTGCCGATGTGATCGGTGGTTTGCGGCAGAACCGCGACAAAATGGTTCAGCTCGGTGGTCTGCTCCTCGCGCTGGCGCGGCCCGGGCGGGTGCGAGCGCGGCTCGAGCGGCTGCGCGAGCTCGGCCATATCGACTGCGTGCCGACCCTTCCTCAGTTACTCGTGGCCGGACGCGACCAGATGATCGTCAGTGCGAGCACCGAGACCAAGATGTTCTACGAGAGTCAGGGCATCCCGTGGGTATTTCACAACGTGCGCCGCCTCTTGTCGGGGCCCGCGACGATGCTCGATCCGGTCGGCCTTTTTGCGCCGCGCGACGCCATCATCCAGCATGTTCTGCAGACGTTTCATCGACATCCCGTCTACGATCTGGTGCTTCTTCGCGCGCACGACCGCGGCCTCGAGGAGATGGAACGACAAGCCACCCAGATCGCGGAGGGCACGCACCCGCATCAACGAGCGCTCACGTCGCTCGTCGAAGATGGCGCGTATCACGCGAGGCTCGTCGGGGAAGTGGCGGCTTTTCGCGCCAATCCTCTGTTGCCCGCTCGTCCTGTCCCGCCGGGCTTGGTGGACGATGCTCACCTGATGATGGCCATGGACCAATTCAAGGACATCCGCGGCTATACCCGTTATGCCTCGCGCCTGGGCGTTGGCCCGGGGCGGGCCCTGGTAGCTTGGATGGTCGTGCTCTACGACGAGTCGATCGGTTACTTGCTCGGCAAGACCGTAGGGCCGAAGCGCGTGGTCACCGAAGCCTGCGATGCCGAGATCCGCGCCAAGTGGCTCTGAGCTCACCTGGTTGCTAACATCGTTCGAAGAAAGTAACGCGTGCCGACGCGCAGAGCCTCTTCGTGCGCCGGTTCGCCTTCGCCGGTGTCGACGACGAATGCGCGCACGACGAGATCGGGCGTGTGGGAACACCGATAAGGTTGGTCGCGCAGAGCAACGTCGGGCCTATCGGCCGGGCACTCCGCGGGCACGAGGCCGAGCGGTTCGTAGGCTCGTCCGAAATCGAAGCGACTCGAATATTCGAAGGCCTGTCGCGGAACGAAGCCCGCGGTTTCGACGGCATGCAGGAGGATGGTGGGGATGTTGGCGGCATGAAGTTCGCGTACCGCCCGCCGAAATCCGGCGCCGAGACAGGTGTCGAGGAAGCCGGCGCCTTTCGGTGCCAATCGAAGCGCTCGGTTCATGCCATCACCCCCGCAGCCCGCGGCGCCGGAGTGACCGAATAGGTAATAACCTTCGGACGCAATGCCCTCGCCCGCGAGCAGGTCGTCGAGCTTCTGACGGAATTCGGCGAGATCGAAACCGGGCCAATTCTGCCCTTGGAAGCGGAAGATCGGGAGAACCAGCACGAACGGGCGCACTTCGCCTCGCTCGACCATCGGCAGGACCTCGGCGAGCACGCTCGGCGCGAATCGGTAGTCCCGCGGCGCCTTGCCGCGCGGAGGTTGGCCGTGCATGGCGACGACGACGGGGTAAACGGAACCGGGGCGCACCTCCGTGAAAAAAACAATCCGGTCCTGATCCTCGGGGTCCTCCATGGCATAGGCGCTCGCCGGACCTTCGCTGGGTCGAAAGGCGAAGCGAATTTCGCGCCGAGGCTGACGTGCCACGGACGGGGATGCGGCAGACGCGGATACCTCGGCGGAAACGATCGCGTCCGGCCCCGGATCGAACCGCCGGGGGGCCGGCCGGCACCCGGCCGCGAGTCCGAGCAGCAGAAGGCCGGCACGCAAAGAGTGGATCGTCATGCTGGTACTCGTCAGGTAGTGGGGCTCGGTGCGGAGATGGGCCAAGGGGTTGTACGTGGTCCCGCTTCCCAATTGTTGTGACGGCCGTCCCAGTAAGTCACGGCTAGCTGGTTGGGGTCGAGATCGTCCAGGCAGTTGAGATTGACGGACACGTAGTCCCCGCCCACCTCGGCCAGGTGGCCGCGGGAGAAGCAGTGAATGCCGCAGTTCTTGCAGAAGAACCTGCGCGAGATCTTGGCGCCCCACTCATAGACGCCGAGGTTCTCTTCCCCCGTCAAAAGGGTGAAAGCCTCGGGTTTGATCAGGTGGGCGGTCGCACCGATCTTGGTGCAGATGCTGCAGTTGCACCGCCCCGCCCCTTTGGAGACGTCGATGTCCGCCTCGAATCGAACGGCGCCGCAATGACAGCTTCCCGAATGCTTCTGCGTGGTCGCTTGCATGGTCGCTTCTCCTCTTAGATGATCGGTGGTGCAGATTCCGTGAACGACAGTATACTGTCATTATGGCTAAACGACAGCATGCTGTCAAGACCGTCGATCGGCATGGTTCGCGTTCGCCGGCCGGCGACGCGTTCAGCGCTCTCGTGATCCAGGTGCTCCGGCTGAGTGGGCTGCTCACCGCGGCCGGTGACGCGCTCGCCAAGCCGTCCGGGCAGACGAGCGCCCGCTGGCAAGTGCTGGCCGCTGCGGAAAACGCGCCGGCAACCGTGGCGCAAATCGCGAGAATGCTGGGGCTCACGCGCCAAAGCGTGCAGCGCGTGGCCGACTTGCTCGAGCGCGACGGGCTCGCGGTCTTTGACGAAAATCCGCAGGACCTGCGAGCCGAACTTCTGCGCCTCACACCGCGCGGTCGCTCGGCCTTGGCCACGATCCAGGCGGCTCAGTGCACGTGGGCCGATGAGCTGGGGGCGAAGATTGGTGAGGCCCATTTACGGCGTGCTCGCGAAGTGCTCGAGCGCGTGTCGGCCGCCGTACTCAGGGCTACGACGTCTTGATGGGCGCGGTCGGCTTTCGGTGCTGCTCGTACAGCCGGTCGCGCCACCTCACCACGTCGGCGAACTCGGCGAACGTCGACGCGTTCTGCGTCGAGCATGGCCGCTGGACGAGCCAGCGTGAAGGTCGGCCCACGGATGGAAAATTCGGCGCCCTGTCGCAGCTCGTCACCAGCAACATTCGTGCGGCGGCCCAGTACAAGAACAATCAGTCGGAGGTCTGGTCGAACGTCGACGCTACGAACGCCGCCCATGGCAAGGCCGCCCCGTCGCACACCCTAATGGCAACCATCGACGATCCGGAGGTTGTCGTGCGGCGCGACGCGCTCGCCGGCCGGGTCAACGCTTATCTCCAATCGAGTGCCGCGAGGGACGGCATCGTGGGGCTCGCCTATGCAGTCGACGGCAAGGTCCGCGCGGTACGCTGGTTTTCGAGCCACGGGGTTTTCGAGCTCGCGCGTCCAGCCCTCACCAACACCGCTGCCGTCGATGCGCTCACGGCCAGAGCCGCCCAACAACCGTCGGCAAACGGTCCCACGCCCGCTGCCCAGGCGAGCGACGTCGTCGCATTCGTTCGTGATGTCGAAAACGAGCAAGTGCGAGAAGAGCGGGACACGCACGCCGGCAACAAGAACGAATACCGAGAATCCGGTCATGCCTACGGCTCACGCACCATTCTCAAATCCGTCCGCGCAAGCGCCGCGGCCGGCACCGTGCCGCTCAGCTCGGACTTCATAGCCAAGTAAGGACCCGAGTTGGTCCCCTAGAGACGGGAATGGAGTGTTGGCGCTACGCATGCGGCGCCGATGCCGCAGACCGATCATTAGAGCGATCAAAATCGAATTCGCCGGTATGCGTTCGTGGTAATGGGTCGCGGTGGGCAACGATCGGGGAGTTGCTTGAATGCCGGATCAAGGCACATCGGCACTCCATTATCTGGCGGGCGGTGGGCGAATGGGCGCCCTGATCCGCTCGATGGATTGGTCGCAAACGCCGCTCGGGCCGATATCGCGCTGGCCGCCGAACCTCGCAATCGCAGCCGGTATCATGGTCCGATCTCCCCAGCCGATGTTCATGTGGTGGGGTCCGGAGCTCATCAACCTCTACAACGACGCATGCGCGTCGATTGTCGCTAGCCGGAGGGCAATGTCGTTGGGCCAGCCCGCCGCGGTCGTTTGGTCGGACGTCTGGCACGCGATAAGACCGCAAGTGGACGCGCTTTGGAGCGACGCTCGAACGGAGTCCGACCCCCGGCCATTTCTCCTGCTCGATGCCAGTCGATCGGCGGAGGAGGGCGAGCTCGTCTTTGGGTGCAGTGCGGTGTTCGGCGACGCCGGTGCCATCAGCGGTTTCTTCTGCACGCTTGCCCAGGTCCAACGCGAGCGCGATCGCAAGGCACTTCTCGCCAGTGAGCGGGGGGCGCGCTCCGCCGCGGAGCGGGCAAGTCGCGCGAAGGACGAGTTTCTCGCGACCTTGTCACACGAGTTGAGGACGCCCATCAACAGCGTTCTCACGTGGGCTCAACTCCTCCGCAGCGGGACGCTCGACGCAACGAACGCCAACCTGGCCATCGATGCGATCGAACGAGGTATCAGGACGCAAGTTCGACTCATCGACGATCTTCTCGATCTGAGCAGGATCACTTCCGGCAAGCTGCGCCTCGATGTGAGATGTATGGATCTCCGAACCGCGATCCGAACGGCCGTCGACGCAGTGACTCCGGCGGCAAATGCGAAAGGCGTCATGCTCCGGCAGGTCGTGCCGAGCGGGGAAGGGAGCACGTGGATCCGCGGGGACGCCAGCCGTCTCGAGCAGGTGTTCTGCAACCTTCTCACCAATGCCATCAAGTTCACGCCCAAAGGAGGTATCGTCGAGGTCCGCCTGCAAAGGATCGATTTCGAGCTGGTGGTTTCGGTCGAAGACACCGGTCGAGGCATCGCCCGCGATTTCTTGCCGCACTTGTTCGAGCGATTTCGCCAAGCAGATCGATCGGGCGCGCGCCAAAAAGGTGGGCTCGGTCTCGGCCTTGCCATCGTGAAACAATTGGTCGAGTTGCACGGCGGCTCGGTGCGAGCCGAGAGCGAGGGACCAGGACGGGGGTCCACGTTCGTCGTTTCGCTGCCCTCATCCGACGCAGCCGAGGCTCTTTCCGAAAAAGTGGCTCTTTGCACAGACGTCGACTTGTCGGGCACGTGTATTCTGGTGGTGGACGATGACGATGATGCGCGGGTGGCGATTGCGCGCATGCTCACGGAGTGCAATGCCACCATCGAGACGGCCGCAAGCGCCGATGAGGCGCTCGAGCGACTGACCCACGTTGGCGCCTCCCTGCTCATCAGTGACATCGGCATGCCAGGCAAGGACGGATACGAACTGATCCGAGAAATTCGTCGCCTACCCGGTCAGGCACACCTTCTCAGCATCGCGCTCACCGCGTTTGCTCGTCCGGAGGACCGCGTTCAGGCTCTGCAAGAGGGGTATGACGAGCACGTGTCGAAACCGGTGGACCCACGAGAGCTGCTGGCAGCGGTAGCGTCGCTCGTCCGAGGCGGTACCTAGAATCAACCGGCCAATTCTTTGACGACGTTGAGCAGCTTGTTCAGGTCCACCGGCTTGACGAGGTGCTTCTCGAAGCCGACGTCGCCCGAACGCTTGCGGTCACTTTCAAGACCGTAACCGGTGACTGCGACAAGATGGAGCGGATGGGTGGGCTCGTTGTTTTCCAATAGGCGGCCGGCGACCTGATACCCGCTCATGTCTGGCAACCCGATATCGAGCAGGGCGACGAGGGGCATGAAGGACTTCGCAATCCGGATCGCTTCCGGTCCATCGTGTGCCACCCGCACGTCATAGCCGAGCACCTCGAGGGCGGTCCTCCAAGCTGATGCCGTGTCCTCGTTGTCGTCGACGACCAGGATACGCGCCCCGTGCGCGTTCGAACGGGCGATCGACGAGGTACGCTCTTCATACTTGGTTCGGCTGCCACCCTCGCGATTCGAAAGGTCCACGTGCCGGGCCCAAAGCTCGACGAGCCTCTGAGCGACCGTTCCGGCGTGCACGGCCGCGCTTCGTATCTTGCCCACGGCTCGGCGTTGCCTGTCGTCGAGTGAGCTGCCGTTGAGCAGTTCCGAATAGACGTTGATCACCCCCAAAAGATTGTTGAGCTCGTGCATCGCACGGCAGACATTCGGATCGTCGGCGCGCCCGCCGGAATCGGGCAAATCTGGGCTGATCGAGAATTCGGCGGCGTTCTCACTGGGCAATGTTCGTCCATACACGCCCCCGCCTGTTTCGTCTTCGGCTGGAGCAAACACCCGGATGTCTTGCACGCTAGCTCCTTCAGCGTCGGCGTCGCAGGTCCGTGATTTCGGGCAATCGCGTCGGGAATAAAAGCCGCGAGCCGTCCATCCTCAGCAGCTGCAACTTGAGGCTTCCTCGCAGCTTCCCTCGCCGCTCAATGCTTTGCAAGCTGAATATCGAGGGGCCGAAGGCGTGCGTGGGCAGCCCTACGAGCGCTGCCGCAATGTGAAAGTCATGCGCATCGCAGCTGTTTTTCCCAAGAGTCAAAATGGCTTCGCGAAACCATTTCAGAGATACCAGAGCATCGAGCCATCGGCAGTCGACCCTACGAACCGCCAGGATCATTCGGCGATGCATGAAAAAAGGGTTATGCATAGTGCATGAACGGCCCGACTCCCTCGTGCATTAGGGGACTCGGACGCCGGTCAGCGATCACTTCGGAAGTGCAGGCGCAGTGGCTTTTTGTCCACAGCGAAGTTTTTTGCTTGGACGAACGAGTCCCACCGCGACCTCCTCGACGTCGTTCTTCTGACTCGAAACCTGCGACGAGCTAAAGACTACGAACCCTCTCCAATGCTCATCGACATCCGCCACAAGAATCGACTCATGCCTTCTCTGCCCGGGCCGCTGCACCGATCTTGGCTGCCACTCGGGATCATTGCGGCGTTGCAGATTGCCAGCCCTGCGACCGCTGGGCCCGAGGCGGCAATTGGTATTACTCGGCGCGGCCCTCCGGCCCCGCCTGCGGATTCGGTGCCCTGGCGTCTTGGCGTTCGCGTAGTTGCGCGGCTGAAAGGCGCCACCCAAGGCCTCCGAGACCTTGTGCAGCGCCGAGAACTTGGACGAAGGCGTTCCCCCCTCGAGGTGATGCTGAACGCAGTCGCGCAGGAACGCGTAGACGATCCACCGCTCTTCGAACGATCCTTTGTCGCTTGTGAACGATAGACTCATGGTCGCCGCGATGATACGCGGTCCGGGTCTCCGCCACACGCGCGAAAACGGCCGGCGATCCTTCCTTGGCTTGCTGTATGATCGGTGACGCGTACCTTGCGCCACGAACCGTCGCGATCGCTCGGCGTCGATAAAATGACTTGCGGTCGCTGTTCGAATTCACTCGCTCTGTCAAAATAAGGAGTGCGCCCGATGAACAAGGCCTTCACCAAGGAGAGTGACCAAGACGACGACGACGCTCTCGACGAGGCGCCGCGCCCCAAGGGAACACAGCACATCACGCCCGAGGGATATCGTGCGCTCCACGCCGAGCTCAAGCGCCTTTGGGAGGTCGACCGCCCGAAGATCACCGAAGAGGTTTCGGCGGCCGCTGCCCAGGGCGACCGCAGCGAGAATGCCGAGTACATCTACGGCAAGAAGAAGCTGCGCGAGATCGATCGCCGCATTCGTTTCATTAGAAAGCGAATCGACGCCGTGAACGTCGTCGTGCCGTCGGCCGATCGTGTCGACAAGATCTTCTTCGGCGCCTGGTTCACGATCGAAGACGAAGACGGCAAGGAGTTGACCTATCGGATCGTCGGCACCGACGAGCTCGACCTCGCGGTGCGGAAAATCAGCGTGGCCTCACCGCTCGCCCAGGCGTTGCTCGGCAAGCGCGTCGGCGAACAGGCCGTCGTGCAGCGCCCCAAAGGAGCGACGGAGGTGACCGTCGTGAAAGTCTGGTACGAGCAGGCGACGAAGACCTAAGTCGGCCGATCCGGGAGGCCCGAGCTCACCGCGAGAGCCCGGGTTTTTCGTCCTCGTCCAACACCTTCGGCGGCATCGCAACGCAGTCTAGCGTAGGCGGCGGAGCAGTTACCGATCGCCGATGCCGGGGACCTGAGCCGTTTTCGTCGAGTTTTCGACGGGCGTGCGCGCCGTTCGCCAGTGGGTGTGGCGTACACGGCACATGTACGCTGGTGGAAAGCGCGGCAGCCTCACGTCGAGCTGGCGGAATGAGCGAGAAGGCCTTGCGCGTAGATTGCCGGGACTGGCCCGCCTGTTGCTTGGCCCAGTCGCCGGCAGAGAAGCCAGCAGGAGAATGACGATGCGACCAGGCTCATCGAAACTCCGTGCGATGGTTCTCGCGATCGCCGTGGCCGCGCTGGTTGGACTTGCTCCCCGCGCTGCGAAGGCCTGCGGAAGCGGCGCAAGCGTGTTGGCCGTGATCATCGCTGCCGCCGTCCCGGTCGTTGCCGCCGATGTGACGTTTACGGGTTATGACCTCGGAACGGCCGCGCTGGATGAACGTGCGAGCAATGGGTGGGCGACGGCCGAGATCGGCGTCGCGGCGCCGCAGTTCATACTGGGAGGGATGGCTGTTGCCAACAGTCGATCGAATGACGCGCTTATCGTGTCCGGTTTTTACACGCTCTGGATGGCCGCGCTGACCGGGCACGGGGTTGTCACCCTGGCGACGAGCCCTCCGCAGGCTTCGGACAAGCCGGCGCCGACGCCGCCGCCACCTTCGGAAAATTTGTTTGCGCATGGTCGATGGTCGGTGGCACCCACGTTGCTCACGGACGGTAGACAAAACGCGCTCATTCCAGGCATCGGCGCGGCTGGCACTTTTTGACGCGAGCCGCGCTTGCTCGAACGGCACGCCGTCCACTAGCCTTCATGAGGCGAACACCATGAACCCGGCGCTGGCTCCTTTTCAACGGCTCCTCGTCGAGGCGAGGCAATTCACCCGACGCCGCCTGATCGAGTGGGCGGCTGTTGTGCCGTTGGTCTCGGCGTGCCGATCGAAAAAGGAGCCGCCCGAGCCGAGTGGCTCGCGATCCGCCCTCGAAGGGGGGGCGGTACTCTCGAAAGCCCGCATTCTCGGCGCACGCGAGTGGAAAACAATCGAAGCCATGGCGGCGCGGATCCTTCCTTCCGATGACGGACCGGGGGCCCGCGAGGCGGGCGTGATCGGGTTCATCGATCGTCAGCTCGCCGAACCACCGCTTTCGACGCTGGGGCCGATCTTCATCGAGCTCGCCAAGCGCATCGAGCTGGTTTCGCAGAAGCTTCACCACCGCTCCTACGTCGATGTTTCGCCCGCCGACCAAGACGCGCTGATCGCGAAGCTCAGCCGAGCCGAGCTTTCGCTGTCGCTGCCGGAGGCTCAGCTTTACGAGGCGTTGCACACGCTGACGCTCGAAGGTTTCCTCTCCGACCCGAACCACGGCGGCAACGCCGATCAAGTGGGGTGGAAGTACGTCGCGTTCCCGGAGCCCACGTTGCGCGAGCCCGGTGCCGCGCATCGACATCATCCTTTACCGATCGTGCGCTGACGTGCCCCTCGAACAACCTTTCGACGCGTGCATCGTGGGCAGCGGTGCCGGCGGAGGCGCCGTTGCTTACGCACTCACGAAGGCCGGCTTCAAGGTGGCCGTTCTCGAAAAAGGGCCGCATTACAAAGACGAAGACTTTTTCCACGATGAGCTATCGGTTTGCCGGCGGAGCTTCTTCGTGCCCAATCCCGCCGACGAGCCTCACGTCGTCGTGCGCGATGGCGGCGCCAAGCCGGAGCGCACGACCGATGGCTGGATCGCGTGCTGCGTCGGAGGTGGCACCGTGCACATGAGCGGGTACTTCTTTCGCATGCGCGCGGAAGATTTCCGGCTCCGCTCGCTTTACGGCAACGTCAAAGGCGCGAACGTCGCCGACTGGCCGGTTTCACTCACGGACATGGAAGCCTTTTACGATGAGGTGGAGCGAGTCATCGGCGTTTCGGGAGATGCCGGCCGCGAAGGGCGCCCGAATCCCTACCCGCTTGCGCCCATCATCAGCCATCCGGCTGGCGAACTCGTCGATGAGGCGTGCCGCAAGCTCGGCTGGCGCTCCTTTCCCACACCGCGGGCCATCCTTTCCGCCGACTACGGCGGGCGGCCCGCCTGCCACTATTGCGGTTTTTGCGGAAGCTACGGTTGCGAGGTTGGCGCCAAGTCGTCGAGCCTCTCGACCTTTCTGGCGATTGCTCAAGCCACGGGCAAGCTGAGAATTTTCTCCCGCGCGATGGTCGAAACCATCGATGTCGACGCAGCGGGACGCGCGATCGGCGCGACCTACATCGACGCGAGCGGTGCGCGTCACCAGATTCGCGCAGCGGTGACGATCGTGGCCTGCTCGGCGATCGAGACCGCCCGCCTCCTCTTGATGAGTACTCATGGTCGGTACCCGAAGGGGCTCGGCAACTCGAGCGGCATGGTCGGAAAGAACCTGATGTTCTCGAGCTTCGCTTCGGCCTACGCGCGGTTCGATCTTCCCTCGCGCCACTTCGAAGAAAGCGCGCGAGTCATGCCGTTCTTGGATCGGGCGGTGCTCGACCATTATCTCGTGCCGAAGGCCGGCCTGCCGCATCCGAAAGCGGGAAGCCTGCTGTTCATGCTTCCTCACAAGAATCCGATTCTCCAAGCCGAACGAGTTGCCAAGATTACGGATGGGCCATCGGTGTTCGGCGCCGAGTTGAAGCGCCGCATGCGCGAGGTCTTTCTGGACACGCGCTCGATCGAAGTCGAAGCTTTCGGTGAGTCGCTGCCGCACGCCGGCTGCGCGGTCACGCTCGACCCCGAAACGAAAGACCGATTTGGCCTGCCCGTCGCGAGGATCCAATTGGCGCTTCATCCGGCGAGCCTCGCGGCCTCGGATTTTCTCGCCGCTCGTGCGAGGGACATCCTCGGCGCATGCTCGCCGCGATCGATCGGCTCGTATCCATCGAGTCGCCTGTACACGGTGCTTCAGGCGGGAACGGCGCGGATGTCGAAGCGCCCCGACGACGGCGTCGTCGACCCAAGCGGCAAGGTCCACGACGTCTCCAGCCTTTACGTGGCCGACGCCAGCGGGTTCCCCTCGTCGGGCGGCGCCCCGTTCACACTCACGATCATGGCCAACGCTCTGCGCGTAGGGTCACACATCGTCGCCCGAGCCTCGCGCGGCGAGCTTTGAAGTCCCTCAACCGCGGCGACGTCATCGACGTCCACTCGAGAGGCCGTGCCGCCTCGGCGGATCTCGATGTGACGTCCGGCGCGAAGTTGGATCAAGAGATTGCATTCTCTCCCGCTGTCGTCGTCGCATTCGTAAAAGCCATTGGCCGAAGATGGCGGCAGATCGAGCTTGGCTTGCGGATAGGTCTCGCTCTGGCTCACCCAATCGTCGTACTGGCGCTGGTCCAGAACGAACGTCCCGATGGTGACGGTGACGCTCGCGCTCGCGCGCAAGTACGTTCGACGCGCGAACTGCGGTTCCGACACGACGGGGCCGCCGGAAAAACTAGGGATATCCGGGAGCAGCTCGGACGAGGACCGGACCGCGGGCGCCGGCGGGCGAGCTCGTTCAGCGTGCTTATGCTCGGCGCGCGAGCAGGCCAATACAAAAAGGACCCCGAGGGAGCCGAAAACGATTTTCGCGGCGATCACGACTGCAGCAGGCCTCCCATTTGCGGTCTCGAAAGCGTAGCCCGAAAGAGCTACGCTCGATTTTGTCATGACAACGCTTTCTCCCCTCGGTCAACTGCAACTTTGGCTCGAAGAGGCCACGCGCGCCGGCCTGGAAGATGCCGACGCGATGGTCCTGGCGACGGCCACTCGAATCGGCACCCCGTCCGCGCGCGTGGTGTCATGCCGTGGCATCGACGAGGAGGGAATTCGTTTTTTTACCAATTACGAGAGCCGCAAGGCAAGTGAGCTATCCGTCAATCCCTCGGCGGCTTTGGTATTTTTCTGGCCCACGTTTCGCCGGCAGGTGCGGGTCGAGGGAGCGGTGACGGTTCTGCCTGCCGCCGAGTCGGATGCATACTTTCAGAGCCGCCCGCGCGGGCGACAGCTCGCCGCCTGGGCCTCGCCGCAGAGCCGTCCGATCGCCAGCCTCGACGAGGTTCGGCGGCGCGCCAACGAGCTCGCGCACGAGCATGAAGGTCGCGAAATCCCGCGGCCGCCGTTTTGGGGCGGTTTTTTGCTGCGGCCGAATGCGATCGAGCTGTGGATCGGCGGAGAAGACCGCCTGCACGAGCGCCGCCTCTTCGTGCTCGCCGGCGGAAGCTGGATCGAATCGTGTCTCGGTCCTTGATACGCTGCGACGATTTACATCGGCGGGGCGGTCAGCAGCGTCGGATCAGGGCCTGCTCCGTCGAGAGCCTTCAAAAACGCGATGAGCTGCGATCGCTCGACGTTGGTGAAGTTACGGGCGAAATTCTCGGAGGTCCCCACGTAGCCGCTCGGAGACGATCCCTGGCTGAACGAATCGACCATGTCTTCGAGGCTTCGATACTTGGCGTTGTGCATGAAGCTCGGCCGCCGACTGACGCAGCGCAGGCCGGGCGTGTGGAAGGCGCCCCGGAGCGTCGATAAATCTCCGGGGAGGGAATCGAGCCGCCCGTCGTAACCGTCACTGTAGGGGCCTTTCGAGTTGAGAGGATCATTCAAGAGCTCGGCCAACGCGGGAGCGGCGCCCGGATCGTCGACCGTGGACACGCCCGTGAAGGGCACGACCTCTCCTCCCAACCCCAGATTGTGAAACTGCCGATCGGTGAAATAGGGCCCGCTATGGCAAAGGGTGCAGGCCCCCTTACCGACGAAGAGCAAAGCCCCAGCCTGCTCGTCGGCCGTCAGCGCTTTGGCATCACCATCGATCCATTCGTCGAATCGGCTACGGCCGCAGCCAAGCTTGCGTGTATACGCACTGATCGCTTTGCCGAAGTTGACGACCACGCGCACGACGGCCGGGTCGTCATGGCCCGCCTTCGTGCAGTTCTCGTGCAGCGGATCTTTCGGAAGCTCGGAGCAGCCGGCGTCGGTCGGCGCGAGCGCGGCAAAGCCGTCGAGCAAGGAGGGCAGCGGGCCGAACACCTGCTCGTACTCGCCACGATAGAGGCGATAGACCTGCTGTGCGAGAAACAGGCGCGAGCTGTTGAATTCGAGCGGGCTCTCGATGGGCGAGAACACCTGACTGAAAGAAGTGTCGCGACGCCCATCCCACATGAGAAAGCTCATCTGGGCGACATTGAGCAGCGACGGCGCCTTGCGGTGCGTCCATCCCGAACCGAGCGAGAGCTGCTCGCGCGGGCTGCGAACGTCGACGAAGCCCCCATTCACAGGCATGTGGCAGCCGGCGCAGGCGACCTTGCCGGGCTCGCCCCTCTTGCCGAGCGTGCCGCTCGTCCCGTCGTTGGCTTCATCGAGCAAGGGACCGGAGAACCGAGGATCGAAGAAGAACTTCTGGCCGAGAGCCGCTGCGCGCGGGTCGTCGGCGAAGGCGTTGGTCCGATCCGCGGGCGGCAGAGGCCCACTCTTGGGGAGGGCGAGCGTTGCCAAGCGCGCCTTGATCTCGGGTGTGATCGCGATCGCCGGGGGAGCACAGGCTTCGCCGGTATCACCTACGCAAGATGTCGAAGCTCCCCTTCCGCTTCCGCAGGCCACCGCGCAGAGCGCGCCCAAACAGAGGGCGGCACGCGGCGCGTTCATGGCGTCGCTTCGATGGTGAGATCCATATTTCCGACCGCCTCGGCCCCATTCCCGTTGATCGGCGAGTCCACCATGACTCCGATCGAGTTCTCCCCCGCGACGAGCTCTTCGAGCGGCGCGGGAAGGGAGAAGGTGCGCAGCAGCAAATCGCCGCCGAGCTCGGCCGGCGTGACGAACGTGTGCCATGCACTCGTGTTGAAGCGGTACTTGAGCGAGCGATTGCCCACCGTGAAGACGTTGAAGTTGAACGTCGCGTTCGTTGCCCTCGTCAGATCGATGCCCTGAACCTTGACGTTGACCGGCGTCGGCGGAAGGCCCTGAGGCACGAGATCGTAGCCGTAGCGAAGCACGCGCTCCGTCGTGGAACCGATTTGCTCTTGGTTGTCGGGCACGTCGTAGCCACGCGGCGTGGGGTACGTGGGTCCGTCGAAGGCGACGTTGTCCCACCGATATGTCTGGCTGCCGGAGGCGTTCACCTTTGGGCTGTTGTATTGGGCGTGCTGGAGGTGCACGTAGCCTCTCGTCCAGTCGAGGCCGAGATTGTCGGCGACGGCCACCTGGATCATCTTGCCGGCGGCGTCGTAGTTGCTGGCGAAGATCTCGACACGGTTCGCCGAGATGACGAACTTGAACCGGTTGAGCTTGGTATCGAGTGTGTTGAAGCCCGTGTTGGGCTCGATCGCCGTGTCGCGGACGACCTTGTAGTCGCGGTGAACGACGATGCGGCCGACCTGATTACACACCGGAGTTTCTTGGTGGAAGCAGTCGACCGTGAGAGGCGCGATCTGAAAGCCGATGGCGCGCCGGGCATAGGAGGCGACGGTCGGCGCGCCGTGATAGGGCATCGGCGTCGGGTCGGCCGAGAGCCACAGCTCGACCCACCATCCGTGTCCGTCGAACTGGATGTTTCTCTTGGCATCGACATCGAAAACGATGGTTCCGCTTCGATTGGCGAAGTCGAACGGTTGCCGAATGCGCAACGACGTGAACGCAAAGCTCCCGTCGTCTTCGAAGACTTCGTTCAGCTGCTTGGACCCGAAGCCGGCTCCGTCGGTTCCATCGCAGAAGCGCAGGTCGTCGTAAGGAAGGATGTCCGAAAAAGGGCCATTGCAAAACGATGGCGTGTTCGTGAATTGTCCCGCGCTCGTGGCCGCGTGTCGCGCGAAGAGGCGAAAGCCCCCGGTGGACGGCAACCCCCAACGGGCGACGCTCCACACTTTTTCGTCGAGGGGGCCGCCGCGACCTCCGGCAAACTCTTTTTCGAATGTTTCGCAGAAAGCAGGCTGCTCCAGATTGCAGTCTCCGGGCACGAAAATCGGCGGTATGGGATTGGGACCGCTTCCGCCCGACCCGGAATCCGGCGTTTTCTGAGCGCCCGAGCAAGCCGCGAGGAGCGCGAATACGACGCATGCGAGGTCGCGTGACTTCAGTTGCGATTGCACGTTGGCTTCCTTCGTTGTTGCTTCGGCGCGGGAAATCTCACTTCGGCCAACTGTGCACTCTACTACGATATTGCGGGTGTCAAAGGAAATTTCCACGGGGTATCGTTGTCGATCTCGTCGCTCGTCGTGACACTCATCAGGCGCGACGGGCGCGCGCGGTCACACGCCGTCGCGTCTTCTCTTGCGGCGTCGCGGTTCCAATCCCGTGGAAAAGCACGTTGACGAGCTGTTGGGCAAGGGCGTCGCCGGAGGCGAGGCCCGCGAGTGGCAGGCGTTTTCCCGCCGCACGTCGAACGAGCTGCGGGAGAGCGCCCACGGCGAGCGTGCAGAGGAAGAGAAGCGGAGGGGAAAGGTCGGGGCGAATGCTGCCGTCGCGCACGCCGTCCCCGAGCGCCGCGATGACGAGCGGGATGTGGCCACGAAGAAACCGCTGGATGAGTCGATCGAAACGCGACGACGAGCCGAGCGCCTCGCGGGCGACGAGCTGCACGATGGCGAGCTCGGTATCGCTGATCGATCCGATGCGGGCATAGAGCCGGCCGATGCGTTGCTCGACGGGCGCTCCCGGCTCGAGCGCGCGAGTCATGTCGGCGAGAAGCTCGACGTAGACTTCCTCGACGACGGCGAAGAAGAGGTCGTCTTTGCTGGGAAAGTAGTAATAGATCATGCCGATGCTCGTGCGGGCATCGCTCGCGATCATGCGGAGCGAAGCGCCGTCCACGCCGTCTTTCAAAAAGCGGCGCCGCGCGGCATGAACGATCCGGGGCTCGATGTCACTTCGCGGGCGAGCCATCAGGCGATCTTCTTTCGGAAGCGGAGGGAGGCGATGAGAACGAGCGCACAAAGAATGCCGGTGAGCCATACGAGCTCGGGCGCGGCATCGGCGAAACCGCTGCCCTTGAGAGTGATGCCCCGCACGATGCGGAGAAAATGGGTGAGCGGGAGCGCTTGCGAAAGCCACTGCGCCGGCCGGGGCATCGATTCGAACGGGAACATGAATCCGCTCAAGAGGATGTTCGGAAGAAGAAAGAAAAAGGACATCTGCATGGCTTGCTGCTGTGTTTTGGCGATCGTCGAGAAAAAGAGACCGAGCGCGAGGTTGGCCGCGATGAACATGAAAGCCAATCCGTAGAGCAGCGCGGGGGAACCCAGAAACGGAACGGCGAATACCAGTCTCCCGGCCAGGAGGATCAACGTGATCTGCACGTATCCAATGATCACGTAGGGCAGGATCTTCCCCAGGACGAGCTCCACGTTCTTGACCGGCGAAACGATGAGCTGCTCCAGGGTTCCGCGCTCGCGTTCTCGCACGAGGGCCATCGCGGTGAGCATCACCATGGTCATCGTGAGAATGACGCCGATGAGGCCGGGAACGATGTAGACGGCCGTTCGCAGATCGGGGTTGTACCAAGTGCTCGGTTCGAGCGCGATCGGCTCCACCATCGCGCGGCTGCCGCTGGCGGCCAGCCGGCCGATCAAAAGCTCGCTGGAGCGGGCGGCGATGAGCGACGCGGCGGTGTTGGTGGCACTGCCGACCGTCTGGGGATCGGACCCGTCGACGACCAGCTGAAGGTGGGCCGTGCGGCCCGCTTTCACGTCGGAGGCGTAGCGAGTGGGGATCACCAGGGCGACTTTCGCGCGCGCCGAGCGGAGAGCGCGCTCGATCTCATCATAGTCGCGCACCTCTCCGATGATGTCGTAAAACCCGGTGGCCTCCATGCTTCGATACAGGTCGCGCGACATCGCACTGCGATCTTGGTCATAGACGATGGTGGGAATGTGCCGCACGTCGGTGTTGATGGCGTAGCCGAACAAGAGAAGCTGCATCACCGGGAGCACCGCCATCATGGCGAGCGTCATGCGATCGCGCCGTAGCTGGCGCAGCTCCTTCCAGGCGATGACGCCGTAACGAAACGTCATGCGGCCCTCCTGGGATCCCGGCGCCTGGCGTCTTCGCGCACCATCGACACGAACGCATCTTCGACGGTGACCCGCGTCTCCTTGCATTTGTCGATGGCGATGCCCTTCGGCTCCAGCGTTTGGCGCGCTACCTTTTCGGGATCGATGAGATTCTTCGTGGCCACTCGGAGCACGCTGCCGTAGTGCGCCACCTCGTCCACCTCGGGCTGCGCCCGCAATAGGTCTGCGGCTTCGGTCGCGCTCGTTATTTCCAGCTCGGCCACGCGCAAACGTCGCCGTTCGACGATCTCGATGGGAGTTCCCACGTCGAGAAGGTCGCCGCCGAAGATGAACGCCAGTCGATGGCAGCGCTCCGCTTCGTCCATGTAGTGCGTGGTGAGGAGCACCGTTGTTCCTGCCGACGAAATGCGATGGATCTGATCCCAGAATTCGCGCCGGCTCACGGGATCGACACCGGCCGTCGGTTCATCAAGAAACAAGAGCGGGGGCTCGTGAATCGTTGCGCTGGCGAGGGCCACCCGTTGTTTCCAGCCTCCAGAAAGCGTGCCGGCCAGCTGATGTTGCCGTTCGACGAGGCCCGCTCGCGCGAGCACCTCATCGACGCGGTCGCGCCGCCGCCGTCTCGGCACTCCATAGATGCCCGCGTAGAAGAAGAGATTCTCCCAGACACTCAGGTCTTCGTAGAGGCTGAACCGCTGCGTCATGTAGCCAATGCGTTCCTTGATGCGCTCGGCGTCGCGTGCGATGTCGTAACCGACCACCCTGCCGCGGCCGCCGGAGGGATCGAGAATGCCGCACAACATCCGAATGGTGGTCGACTTGCCGGCGCCGTTCGGCCCGAGAACGCCGAAGATCTCTCCGCGGTTCACCGACAGCGACACGTCGTGCACGGCGACCAGAGAACCGAAGCGTCGTGACAGATGCTCGGTTTGGATGATGGGTTCTTCTGCCGAATCGGCGTTCATGGCGACCCTTCTTTGCGGCTCACCGCGTTGGCGCCCCGTTCGAACGTGATGAAGACCGGTATGCCGGCGTGAAGCTTTTCCTCGGGATCGTCGATGCGCACCCGAACTCGCACCACGAGCTGGCTGCGTTCGCGTTCGCTGAACAGATAGCGCGGAGTGAACTCGGTTCTGCGCTCGATGTTCTCGACGTGCCCTCGGAATGTCTGCTGGGTGGCATCGACGCTCGCCGTCGCGGGCACGTTCAGCTGGATTCCCTGCAGACCCGCCTGGGGGACGAACACGTCGGCGTAAGGGTGCTTCGTGTCGGCCACGGTCACGATCGGGGCCCCGGCGGCCACCACCTCGCTGGGATCGGCATGGACGTCGAGCACCGTGCCGTCCTCCCGCGCCCGCAGCACGTAGCGGTTCACCCGCTCGTCGCCGAGCTTGACTTGCTTGCCGGCCATCACGGCTTGCGCTTCGGCCCGGTCGATCTCTTGCCGGCGCGCGCCATTTTGAAGCTCGCGCAATCGGTGCTCGAGCGCCTGCCGTTCGGCGACGGCCGTCTGAAGCTTGGCCTCGAGGTCGTCCACCGACGCAGCCGCGATCGCGCCTTGCTGAAGCAAGACCCGCTCGCGCGCGAGATTCTTCGCGAGCAGCGATTCGCTGGCTTGCGCGGCGCGCAGCTGAGCCTGCATCGATCGCACTTCTTCTGGCCGGCTGCCGGCCCGCACCAATGCCACTTCGGCCTGCGCCGCGTGGACCTCGGCTTCGCGCCCCTCGCGCGCGGTCCGTTCGAGGGTGTCATCGAGGGTGGCGAGAACATCGCCCGCGTGGACGATGGCGCCGCGCTCGGTCTCCAGCCCCAAGAGGCGGCCGCCTACTTCGAAGCCGAGCACGCGCTCGTCGAACTCGAGAATGCCCTGGAAAGTACCGGGGTGCCGGGGTTTGGGTTCGCACGCCCAAAGTCCGGAAACAACCAAGCCCATCCCCAGCATGAGCATGCGCACGGACCACCGGATGTTATTTATCATACGACTGATAATATAAGAGGTAGCCGTTGTCGGCAAGCGCCCCGCCCGTGCGGCAGAAGGCCCCCCCCGCCGGGTCGCGCCCCGCTTTCGGAGTGTGGATGCGGGCCCTTTCGAACGACGGTCGAGTGCTTTCTCGCGCTCTTCCTCAGGTACGTATGCATACCTCGGATGTCATCCGAAAAAAGGCACCCTCCGTCAGGCACCGCTCGAAAAACGCCGCACCCGCCCTCGGGTAAACATACTTGGCACGCGCGTCAGACTTACGAAATCCGCAGCGGCAATTTCAGGATGAAAGTGGCGCCCGCTCCCGGCGCGCTTTCCACCTGGATCGAGCCGCCGTGCGCCGCCACGATCTCGCGACTGATCCAGAGGCCGAGTCCGAAGCCCCCGTAGTTCGATGTCGAAGCGGCCCTTTCGAAGCGCTGGAAGATTCGCAGCTGGTCGTGGGGAGCAATACCGATGCCGTGATCGGTCACCCGGAGGCAGGCGGTGCCCTGCTCGGCGGTCACCCGCAATTCGATGGGCTGCCCGGCTCCGTATTTGATCGCGTTCGAAAGAAGATTGGTGACCACCTGCTCGATGCGGATCTTGTCCCAAACGCCGATCGCCTTGGCATGCATCGCCAGCTCGAGAGGACAGCCGGCCACCTCCAGCGCCGCCCTGAGCCGCTGCACGATTTCGTTCACCAGCTCGCAGAGGTCCAATTCCGCCGGGTGAATCTCGAGTCGGCCGCTGGCGACCCGCGATACGTCGAGAAGCTCGTCGACCAGGGTGATGAGACGGCTGGTCTGCGTATTCGCGACGGTGGCGTTTTGCGCCAATCGTCCGCTGGCGAGGGCCATCTCCGGACGCTTCTCGAGGGAACGCATGAGGCTCTCGATCTCGAGCTGCAGCGTCGTGAGGGGCGTGCGAAGCTCGTGCGAGGCGATCGAAAGAAAATCGTCGCGGTCGCGCACCGCTTTGATCAGCTTACTTTCCAGCTGCTTGCGGTCGCTGATGTCGACGCACGAGCCGATGTAGCCTGCGAAATCTCCGTTGGGCGAATAGCGCGGCGTCCCACGATCGAGGATCCAGCGGTACTCGCCGTCTCGTCGGCGTAAGCGGTACTCCATTTCGAAGACCCTGCGGCTGTTGAACGCGGCGATGTAAGTATCCATGCATTTCTGAAAATCTTCGAAATAGATACCCTCCGCCCATCCGACGCCCCATTCCTCTTCCAGGCTGCGACCGGTGAAGTCGAGCCAAGTTTGGTTGAAAAAGGTACAGAGCGAATCTGTCTCCGCCATCCACAAGAGGACCGGTGCTACATCGGCCATATTCCGGAATCGACTCTCCGTTTCGCGCAGCTGCCCCTCGGAGAGGTGTCGCTGGGTGATGTCGCGGATGACCGCAGCCGCCCCGATGACGGCGCCCTCCTCGCCCTTGATCGGCAAGTAATAGCCGTCGTAGTAGCCCTCGCGTTGCGTTTCCGGCACCGTGTAACGGTGGCCTTTGGAACTGACGAACTCCCCGGCCAATGATCGGTCGATGTAAGCGTCCTCGCCGGTGTGGCGGAGGAACGGAAGCACATCGTATGCATGTTTGCCGAGCACCTCGGCGGCCGTCTTGCCGGTGATCAGCTCCATCACCGGGTTCCAGAACATGTAGCGACAGTCGCTATCGACGGCGAACAGCCCCGCTCCTTCGCTCTCCAGAAGCCTGCTGGAGAACGAGAGCAGCGAAAGGAGGCGGGCCATGGCGGCCTCGAAGGTTTTTCCTTCCACTCTCATCGTCGAGGCACCTCCACGCCGATCTTGGCGAGCACCTCCTCGAACGAGTCAGAAGCCCGCGCCACGGCGCCGGAAGGAAACAAGAAACCGAATTCTTCGACGGCGCGAAAGGCGAGGCCGGACCACTTGTGCACCCAACCCGAAATGGTCGCGCGATTGGACTCGTGATCCTCGATCGCGATGGTGAGCAGCGCGACAGTCCAGGCCCTATGCCATTTGCAGGTTTCGTCGAGACACGAAAAAAGCTGACCCAACGAATAGTCCCCATGATCCTTTGCCGCTTTGGACAGCTGCACCATGAAAAGCTCGTCCACGAGTGGCTTGAGACAGAGGTTCAACATCACCAGAGCCTCTCCCCAATCGTAAGCAACGAGGCCCCGCTCGATCACTTCGCGAAGCGGTTGCCACGCCGGGTCACTCTGCCAGACCTGTCGGCTGTCGTTCCCGAAATCCGGCTGAACGAGCCTCAGCTGGGCCATGCGATAGGCAATCCGCTGAACCCGCCGGAGCTCATCGGCGGTCTGGAACATGGCGGCCACGGTGATGCGACCGCTCGGCGCCATCTGGCCGACGTAAGCGCTCATCATCTGCAGGCCGTGTAGAGGAAAACGAAGGGTCGGAAGCACGCGAGAAAGGACCGCGCGCCACTCGGGCGCAAGCGCCCGGTCGTAGCCGCTCTCCTCTATGGAAGCGAAAATGCCATCGAGATAGGTTTCATCGCGTTCGGCGAGGCTGGTGTATTTCGTATAGGTCGTCTCCCGAGGATCGACGAAGCGCTCCCAATCCTTTGCCACGAGGGCGGAACCTGCCTGATGCTTCGCGTACCATGCTGCGAGGGGCGTGTTCACTTCGAACCCGCCGCGCGTGTAGTAGAGTAGTCGAGAGGTGGCGATCTCGTATTCGGTCGGCATCCGACGTTGGCCGGCCAGGTGCGAATAGGTCTTCAGCCGAGAGCTCGTCGCTCTTCGATCGAGCGAGGAGGGAGGGATGCTCGGCGGCGGGCCGCTCATTTCGATTGCTTTCCGAGCTGCCATACGGCCTCGTCCTCCGTCACCTCGAAGCGTCCTTTGAATGACGACATGATGAGCTCCAGATCAGAAGGCAGCCGAAATGACTCGCCGGTATGACGCTCGATGGCGAGACGTGTCACGTGACAGCGACGCAAGACCAAGATCCGCACGTAGGCCCCGCGATCGAGAATGGCGACTTCTTCGTTCAGCTCCTTGATCGCACCAATGACGCCATCGGTCGTCGGCCCTTTCTGCAGCACGGGGCCCACCCACTCGCGCGCATCATTGTCGCTCGTCATCGCTCCCCGTCCCGACGTCGACCAGCACGTCGCTTCCTTCGATTCTCACTGCATATCTCGGGAGCTTCACGCTCTCGGGGTTGATTCCACGCCCGGTTCGCGCGTCGTATTCCCACCCGTGCGCGCAGCAGGTGAGAACGCCGTCCTCGAGGCGTCCCTCGCTGAGCGGAACGCCCTTGTGGCGGCATCGATCTTCGTAGGCGCAGACGGTACCCGCGACGTTGACGAGCAAGACGCGCCGGCCCCCCAGGACGACTCCGATTTTTTCACCGCTCCACAGCTCGTCGAGCGTCGTCGCCTTGCAGAAGCTCATCGCGGTTCGGCCTCCACGACGTCGATTCGGTCGAGTGCCTCGATGTGGGCCTGCGCGACGGTGATCTGCAGGTCGAGGCTGTGGCCATCGTGGATGACCTTCACGTTGGACTTCGGCTTGACGCGCACGCGCGCAGCGGCTTGCAGCTTTTCGGCGAGAATCGCGGCGGTGTCGCTTTCGTCCGCCAAAATAAGAAGGCCAATCGTGTCGCCCTGGAGAAAACCGTAGAGCGGAATCATGGTGTCCTTCGGCGGCCGAGCCAGGGGTAGTCACCCCCGAATGCATCTTTTCCCCATGTTTCGTAGCTGAGGCCGAAGTAACGTCTCAGCATCGCTATCAGGTTCGCCGGTGCTTCGCCGGCGAGCACCCGCTTGACCACGTCCTTGTGGTCGCGATACCGCTCCGGTTCGCGCTCGAAGATCCAGCGGCACGGCTCGGAACAGAAGATGTACTTCTTGTCGCCGTGGGTGAGCGTGTTGGCAGTATTTTTCTGGGGCGTGCCGCCGCACAGGACCACCTGACAGAGATCGCAGAAGGTGACGATGGCCGTGCCGTGCACCGCGAAATCGTTGCCGACGTCACTCTCTTCCCAGCGCTCGGTAATCGTTTGCCATACCGGATCCAGGGCATCCCAGCTCGCCGGATATTTGGAGCGAAGCCAAGCCCGCTCGCGTGGGCTCGGCAACACGAAATCGAACCACACCGTAGCGCGATAGGTGTAGGCGCTGGCGTACACCATGTGATGATAGTGATCGAGCGATGAAAGAAAGATGTCCCAATACCAGGGCTTCTCCAGCCCGAGCTCCTCGAGGGAGCGGATGTATTGATCGAGCACCCACTCCTCCATGAACTCCTTGAAAGAGCGCGAGCGATGCTCGAGCGGCGTGAGGTAATCCATGCTGAAGCCGGTCAGCACCGCGAACAGCTGCCAGCTGCGCCAAAACCATTTGTCGAGTAGATATTGCGCATACGCCTTATCGTGCTTCATCACCGTGGCGAGGACGGGGTGACCGATCTGCGCGTGCCTGGCTTCGTCGCTCTGGATGCTGTTCACCATTTTTTCGAACATGCGATCGCCGACGTCGTGAGCGAGCGACGACAGAGCCACGAACTGCAAGTTGGTGAAACCGGTTTCGAAGACGAAGTGTGTCGCTATCGCGAACTCGATGGCATTCGACGACAACAAGAGCTCGTCGAAAATGTGTCGCGCGGCGATCGCCACCCAGTTGTTCGTGTGATAAAAGCGATGCGTCCAATCGAACTGCTCGTCGTGCCGCACCAGCTCGTGCATCAACGTGAGAGGGATCTGGGTGTGGCGGAATTCGTCGAGAGCACCGAGGGTTGCCATCGTCCGCCACGCGCTGTCGCGGCCAAAGCGGGCGCCGCGCAGGTTGCCGATCACCGCGGCGAATTCGGCGAGCGGTAGCGCCGCGGCGTGGAACTTCAGGGCGCTGAGCCAGGGCTTGGGAAGCTTTCGAAAATCCTCCGGCTTGCCGATGGCCTCGCGCACCGCCGCGAGCGACTCGTCCTTCTTGCACTGCATCTTGACGTACTCGGCGTACGATGTGCGATAAGGCTCGTCCCAATCTTTCCAGTGTTCGTGTGCGAGCCATGGCCCGCCGCTGGCAACTTCGGGAAAGACGTCCTCTTCGCGAACGTAAGAAAACTCCCAGTCGAGCTTTCGTGCAGCGTCAAGCCATTGGCTTCGCTTCAGCATCCGGTGAAGAGGACCCCCGCGCCCAATAGGCGCAACGACTGACTCTACCCCTTTCCACTAGCGCCGTCACGCGGCCAAAAGGTTGACCAGGCGAGCGCGGGTAATAGGGCACCAACGCCCCGACGATGCGCGTCGGTAGGAATGGGTCCGCTTCTACATGCACTCGGCTTCGCAGCTCCCCTGCGTGCATGTGAGAATGGGCTCGAGCGCTGTCTGGCCGTCGGGATGCTGCGTCAGACAGTCGTCGAGACACGGCTGGTCGGCGCAGTTGGTAAAGCAGACGGCGAGAGCGATGCATTCCGCATCGGCCCGGCACCCGAGAAGCTCGCTGCAACAATGCTGTTTGAGACAGGCAGAGCAAGGGTCGTCGCCCGCGTTTTCTACACAGTATCCGCCGGCGTCGGATCCGGGACGGGTTCCGGCGTCAGTCGCGCCGCCGGTTCCACCGAAGCTGCCGCCGCTTCCGGACGTGCCAGCGGTGGCCGTCCCGCCCGCGCCGCCCGTTCCAGCGCTCGATGTGCCGCCCGTTCCAGCGCTCGATGTGCCGCCTTGGCCGGATCCACCCTTGCCTGCCGACGATCCACCGTCGGTAGGATTGGTGCTGACCGTCGCGGACCCGCACTGAACGAGAGTCAGCGAGCCGATGCCGAGGACAAAAATGATCGCGGAGCGTCCAAATGTAAGTTGGGTCATTGGGTTCTCTCTTGCGAGCGAATTACACACTCCACGCAGTGAAAGCAATCGTCTCGTTGCTCGCTTTTGTCGGCGTGGCGGCTTCGCCGGTTACCCTGGCTGCGGCCCTCGATGGGCTTTCCGCTTTCGAGCGGAGCTCGCTGGCACCGCTGGAACGGGAAGTGATCGCGATGACGATGGGGCAGCAAAATGCTTGCCACTACTGTGTCACCCTGACACCCTGACGACGTTTGCCAACCGTCTCACCGAAGCTCCGCTCGATTGAGCCTCTATCCAGGCTGCTTCGCCAAAGCCGCTGAGAACTCCTGGAGAGGAATCCGCTGAACGCCGGAGTCGCTCGGATTCAGAATATCGTCGATGAGAACCACCCCCTCTTCGACGTCCAGGGTGACTTCGAATCGATGGAACTCGAAGCGGTTTCTGGCCGGCGCAGTGCCGGCGTTTCCCGCGTCGAGCGCGGCTCGTACCAAGCCGCGCACGTACGGGGTGCCTTCTTCGGTCAGGAACTGTTCCAAGAGAGTTGGCTTCATAGGGGGGCTCGGAGCGACCGCATTTTCGATTATGCCCACTTCCCGGCGCTGAACACAATCCCCGATGCTGCCGAACGCTGGTTCGGTCATACTCTCGCGGTTCATGAAACGATCCCTCGCTCCTGTTCTCATGGTCCTTCTCGGTTCAGCCGGTTGTCGTTCGGAGAGCGAAGCGGTGCGCCTCGGCAATCTCAAATTCGCCCACTATGGTGCCGTTGCCTACATGAAGGAGCTCGCACCTCAGTTTCAGTTGAAAATCGAGGAGCGGATCTTCGCGAAGGGTGTCGACATCATGCCGGCGATCGTCGCCGGTGAGATCGACGTCGCCGCCACCGCAGCCGATGCGGCTATCTCCGGGCGCGCCAACGGCGCTCCCATCTATGTCGTCGCGGGCTTCGCCAAGGGGGGCGCCAGGTTGGTGGCGCATGTCGACTCGGGTATCAAGACCGTCGAGGACCTCAAGGGAAAACGGGTGGGCGTCGCCCGCGGTGGCGCGCAGGAGCTCTTGCTCTTTGCTCAGCTCGAAAAGCACGGGCTCACCTGGTCGGACAAGCCCGGCAAAGACGTGCAGATCCTGTATCTCGCCTTTGCCGACCTCAATCAGGCGCTCTTGGCCAAACAGATCGATGCGATGTGCCAATCCGAGCCGCAGTCTTCCC
>WNGB01004426.1_pt1 | contig 33916 bp, 27 predicted proteins | sample 5400681 | NCBI WGS metagenome assembly WNGB01 (sample SAMN13153367, study PRJNA577476) | soil metagenome | isolation source: 115 cm soil or saprolite under grassland replicate 2 | place: USA:California | collected 2016-06-15
GTCGCGTGGCTCAGGAAAATTTCGTCCAGCGGACCCATGAGCGTCTGGGTGAACTGGTTGTAGCTTGCGTCGAGCCCCAGGCGGCTCGCCAGGTACCAGTCGGCGTAGCTGCCGAACGCCGCCAGCAGATCGCCGACTCCGGCGGCCGTCATCGCGGGCGGCGCGTCGCGCAAGGTCTCGAGATCGCAGATCAGCACGTCGGGGTAGCGCGAGGGCAGCGTGCGCTTGACACCCCCGACAAACACCGGCGCCATGTTCGAGGTGTATGCGCTGACGCTGTTGGCGGTTTGATAGACTACAAACGGCAGCGCTTCCATGGCCTGCGCGTGCGCGTAGCAATAGCATGCGTGCTTGGCGACATCGGTGACGGTGCCGGCGCCGACCGCGAGCACAGCCGGTGCCGGCTGGAGCAGCGCTTGCACGCGCTCGATCTGGGCGAAGTCGGTATGCACCTGGCCAGTACCGTCCGGCTCAAGCCAGATCGGCTCCGGCTGCCAGCCAGCCGCACGCAGCTGCGCCAGGATCAGCGGCTTCAGGTCGTCGGCGCCCCGGCGCATCACCGTGCGATCCATTATCACTAGCAGCGGTCGATCCGGCGCCGCGCCGGCCAGCGATAGCATGCTCGGCAGGCGCGCGAGCGCGTTGGACTCAAACAGCATCTCGCGAATCGGTAGCTCCTGGCCGGCTGGGTAGCCGGGAATCTGGCGCAGCTCGGCCTTGAAGCGCGCGATCGGCGCTGGATCAAAACGCAGAGACATTGGCAACCTCGATAGCTACAGTTGCGTGGCGAAGGGTTAAGGGTTAAGGGTTAACGCCATGGATTTCACAGATGACTGTGTATACACTGATCTAACCCCTAACCCCTAACCCCTAACGACTCAGCCAGCACCGCGTTCAGTACGTCGGGGCGATCAGTCATGATGCCCGGCACGCCCAGGTTCAGCACGCGCCGGATGTCGGCGGCCTCATTCGGCGCCCAGGGCCACAGCGCTAGCCCGGTCAGGCGCGCTTCGTCCACCACCGCTTGCGTGAGAAAACGAACATCATACGACAGGCAGTTCGCGCCGGCCGCCAGGGTCTGCTCGCAGATCTGCCGCGGCGTCAGGCTGCCATCCTGCGGCGATGGGTCGAGCAGGGTCGCCAGCCGCGGCTGTAGCCGTTTGGCGCGCAAGAGCGCGGCCGGCGAGAACGATGTGACGACGGCGCGCCCGAGAAAACCCGCCCGCTCCAGCGCGACGATGGTGGCATCGGCGATCTCCAGGCTGTCGTGGTCGGTTTCGCCTTTGATCTCCACACACAGCCGCACTGGCGTCGATCGTACCAGGTCGAACACCTCGGCCAGCACTGGCACGCGCTGGCCGCGCCCGGCGTCGAGGCGCCGAATATCGGCCAGCGGTCGATCGCGTACCAGCCCCGCGCCATTAGTGGTTCGTTCGAGCGCCGCGTCGTGGATGACCACCAGCTCGCCGTCGTGCGTCAGGTTGACATCGAGCTCGATCACATCCACACCCTGCGCGATCGCGTGCGTGAAGGCCAGCAGCGTGTTTTCGGGATAGTCGGCGGAGGCGCCGCGGTGGGCGATCCGCACGCAAGGGTTGCTCAGCACGGATTATCCTTTCAGCCCGCTACTTATGACGCCACGAATGATATAGCGCTGGAGCAACACATACAGGCCGATGATCGGCAATATCGCCAGCGCGGCATTCGCCAGCGCCACGCCGGTGAATGTGCCCTGCGAGCGCCCCGCCACCGCCAGCCCGAGTGTCACCGTGTACAGCTTGCGGTCGGAGAGCACCAGCAGCGGCCAAAGAACATCGTTCCATCGCCAAAGCGCGCTCAGCACCGCTAGCGTCGCCAGCGCCGGGCCGCACAGCGGCAGGATGATTCGCCAGTAGATCGCGAGCTCGCTCGCGCCATCCATGCGCGCCGCATCCACCAGGTCATCGGGAATGCTGATGATATATTGCCGCAGTAGAAAGGTGCCGAAGCCGCCGCTGACAAACGGCACGATCAGCGCGAGCAACGTATTGTTGAGATGCAGCGTGCGCATGAGCGAGTAGAGTGGGAGCATACGAATTTCGAACGGGATCATGAGCGTGGTCAAGAGCAGGATGAACAGCGCGTTCTTGCCCACAAAGCGGCCTTTGGCAAACGCATAGCCGGCGAGCGAGCTGAACAGCAGGTAGCCCAGTGTCGCGCTGGTGGCGACAATGATGCTGTTCAGGTAGAAGCGCGGCAGCGGCAGGTTTGTGATCGCCACCTGGTAATTGAACAAGCTTGGATCGGCCGGCCATAGGCGTGGGATGCGCGGCATGGCCACGTTCGCCGAACGCGACAGCGACGTGGCCAGCATCCACACAAACGGCAGGAGCATTGCCAGCGCGCCGATCGCCAGCACTAGCACAATCCCCAGCTGGCTAATCTGCTCACCGCGCCGGCGCGAAGCGAACAATTGGCGAATGCCGGCGGCGCGGCGTGTGCGTTTGCCATACGTCTCGCGAATGCTGTCGTGAGCCATAAATCAATGCCTGGCCTTTCAGCGCTGCGCGAAATCCTTGCGGAGAAAAATGCGAAAGTTGATCAGCGTCAGCGCCAGCACGATCAGAAACAGTATCACCGCCGCCGCCGAAGCAAGATTGAAGTCGCTGCTCTCAAAAGCGGTCTGGTAGATGTACATAACAATCGTCTGAAGCGAGCGCGCCGGCGTGCCGCCCGGCCCGCCCAGCATCCAGGTGTCGCTGAAGCGCGACATCGCATCGATCGTCCCGGTCAGGATCAGAAACACAAACGTTGGTCGCAGGCTAGGAATAGTGATATACCACCAGGCACGCAGCGGGCTCGCGCCATGCACCACCGCCGCGTCATACAGCTGCGCCGGGATGGCTTGCAGCCCGGCCAGGAAGATCAGCATGTAGTAGCCAAGTGCGACCCAGACCGCCAGCAGCGTGACGGCGGCGCGTGAGCCGGTCAGGCTTGGGCGCGGATCGGCCAGCCAGAGCGGTAGCTCGGCGACGCCCAGCCCGTGCAGCGTGCCGTTGATCAATCCCCAGTTGGGCTGGAACACATAGCCGAAGATCAGCGCGACGGCCACGGTTGATGTGACCTGCGGCAAGAAATAGATCGCCTTGAAGAGCTTGGGAGCGTAGCGCAGGTGGTTGAGCAGCGATGCCAGAATCAACGCCAGCGGAATGGCGATCACCAGAAACGCAATCCCCAGCGCGGCTGTGTTCAGCAGCGCGTTGAGAAAGATCTGGTTGGTGAGCAGCCGCAGGTAATGAGTCGCGAAGACGAATTCCTGCCGGGTCGCCACTTCACGAAAGAAGCTCAGCCTGAATGTTTCGATCGTGGGATACACCACGAACAGGCCAAATAGCAGAAATGTCGGGGCGATGAAGGCATACCAGACCAAACTGCCACGCAATTGACGAATCATCAGCGCTCCTGAGTGCGAAATAGGAGATTGGTAGTTTCCGTGTGTGGTTTTTCGCCCAGCCGGGCGAAAAACCACACACATAGTGTGGTGGATGTCTACGCGGCTCCGCCGCACCCTGATGCATGAAAATGGCGATCCGGCGGTTCAGCGGCTTCAGCGGTTCAGCGGTTCAGCGGTTCTATTTTCGTGTTAGCTACTTCTGCTGGGCTAGCCAATCGATGGTTTCCTTCTGGGCTTGCTCCAGCGCCTGCTTGGGCGTGATCGTCCCGGCCAGCGCGGCTTCGATCGCGGCCTGTAGCGACCAGCGCGGCTGCGAGGATGCCCAGGGGTAGCGATTATCGGTGCTGGTGACCTGCCCCAGAATCGAATCGGCATCGACCAGCTTGGCCACCTCGGGCGCCGCCGCCGCCGAGTCGGTGATCACCGGCAGATTGCCGCCCGACTCGAAGTTGTAGCGCTGCGACTCGACGCTGCCGGCCAGCCACTTCATCACCTCCCAGGCGGCTGGCTTGTTCGAGCAGCTGGCCGCCATGGTCAGCGGGTCGCCGATGAACAGGCCACCTTTGCCGTCCGCGCCCTTCAAATTCTGCGAGGTGCGGTAGCGATCTTGAAGCTCTGGCTTGGCGATGAAAGGTAAGATATAGTAGCCCGCCTCGCCTTCAGGGATGATCGCGACCGTGTTCTGATCGGTCAGGAAGCCTTCGGGCATGGCATCAGCGGCCAGCGCGCCCGGCGGGGCGTACTTCGACAGCTTGACCAGCCACTCCAGTGCCTTTTCGTACTCGGGAGTGTTCCAGTTGATTTCCCATGTGCCGTCGGGCTTGGCCTGGCCCCAGTTTGCGCCCATGGCGTGGGCGATCGCCAGAAATTGCCAGGTGATGTACTTGCCCTGGTACCAGTAGCCATAGTTCTGCTCGCCGGTCACCGGGTTTTTGCCGGTCATCTTGGCGGCTTTCTGCTCGATCTCATCCAGCGTTGGTTTGGCGCTCAGCGGCTCGACGCCCCAATCCTTGAACAGCTTGGCGTCCCAGTGGATTACGCGATTGCCGCCCGAGTAGGGCAGACCCCACTGATTATCTGGCCCATCCGGCCCCGCACCGCGCCACTGTTGCATACTGTCGCCGGCCCACACGTTTTTGAAGGTTGGATCGTTGGCGATCAACGTATCCAGGTTGGTCAGCAGGCCGCGGCGGCCGAAATCCGGCGCGCCGGGCATCAGGTAGACGCAGGCCTCGTTGGCTTTGATCATCGCCTCTGTCTTGGGCGCATAGCCGGTCGCGCCGGAGCCCCACGGGATGTTGACGATCTCCAGCGAGATGTTCGGATGGTTGGCCGCGAACAGCTGTTTGAGCTTGCCGACGCCAGGGATGGGGTTGCCAGTCACTGGGTCGATGCCGTCCTCGTCGGGCTTGCCGATCAGCAGTACGGTCACAGCTCCGGACGCCGCGCCGGCAGCTGCGGCGGTGGGTTGCTCGGCAACGGGCGCGGCAGTAGCAGCTGGTGCGGCCGTGGCGGCGGGCGCGGCAGTAGCAGCCGGTGCGGCCGTTAGCCATCGACACAATCGAACTGATCCGATGAATGCACAGCCGAAAACTCCTCTCACTAACGTGGAGCGAATTGCCTGCTTGTTCCGCCAGATGTCCTGCTATAATGATAGTGCTGGAACGAGCATGCCGGATGATTGGAGCTGGGCCGGCCAAGCCGTTCTCCTGATCCGGCAGGCTTCCGGTACTCTCGACAGAGGAGCTCTGCCGCGCTTTGACCGAGATCGGTGGGCTCCTCTTGTCGTTCCTCCACGAAAGGCTACAATCTGAAAAGGTGGTTTGGAAGGTCTTCGTTCCTCCAACCATCGTGCTCTTCGAGCGCAATCGTCCGCTTTTCCGCCGCAGCCTGATAGATCGCCAGAACGATCGCCAGCACCTGCCGGGCGTCACGCCCACCGATTGGCGCCGGTTCGCCGCGCTGGATGGCATGCGCGAACGCTTCGACCGCCCTGGTGTAGAGCGGCGCGGGTGAGCCTGGCAAGCGCTGCCAGGTGTTCGCCGGAAGCTCGCCCCAGCTCCGCCGCAAGAAGACCTGGAGGGCCTCGTCGCCATACGGATCAGGCGCCATGATCTGCCCGTGCGTGCCATAGATGTCGAAGCGCTCGCCGCTCGCGTTTGCGCCGGGCAGATGCGCGCCGGCGAAGATGCTACCGATAGCGCCATTGTGGTAGTGCAGCGTCGCTGCCGCTAGATCCTCGACCTCGACGGCTGCGACCAGCGTGCCGATCGTGGCTGCGACACTCACAACCTCAAGCCCGGTGATCGCGCGAATCGCATCCAGCTGGTGGCTGGTGTTCATCAGCACCACACCGCCGCCTGCCCGCGCCGCCTGCCCGCGCCAGGGGCTTGCCGCGCGCCCGCTGAGCCCCGCCTGCCAGTACGTCGTCGGTTTGTCAATCAGGGTCTGAATGCGCACGCCGATGATCCGGCCGATCGCTCCCGTGTGAACCAGCTCGCGCGCCTGGATGAAGGGCGTGGCGTAGCGCAGCTCGTAGAACACGCCCAGCGCCAGCCGCTGCTGCTCCGCGAGCGCGATCAACTCATCGGCCTGCGCGAGTGTCAGCGCTAGCGGCTTTTCGACTAGCGCGTGCTTACCGGCCGCCAGCGCCTGCCGCGCCAGCGGCGCCAGCCGATCGTGTGGAACGGCAATGTAGACTGCATCTACCATGGGGTCGGCCAGCAGTTCGTCCACGCTCGTGGCGCAATCGGCGTCGTAGCGCTCGCCGAGATCACGGGCCAGCGCGAGGTCGATATCGTACACGCGCTTAAGCGCTGTCATCTGCGACGTGAAGATCGCCTCCGCCACTGGGAGCGCTGCGCCGCCACAACCGATGATTCCGAAGCGTATACTCATCGCTATCGCTCTACTATGGTCCTTTTATTTTTTACATTAGAACTTACGCAAATGACGGATTTCTTACCCCTTGTGGGTTATTTTTCGCCCCACCGGGGCGAAAAATAACCTACATAAGAAGTAAAGTACCATTTACAGCCCCTCACCGTCGAGCCGACCAATTAAGAATGGGTCGCTATGCCGCACGCGAACTACGGTTGTAAATGCGGCGCTAAATCCATGCGCCCGCAGCAGCTGCGCCGAATCGGCGTTGTAGCCGCCATATGGGTAGGCGAACGGGAATGGCCCAGGCCCAATCGTACGCAGCCATGCGGCCGAAGCGCCGATCTCGTCGGCCTGTTCCGCAGCGCTGACCCAGTCGAACCAGGGGTGGCGCCGGCCGTGACCCCCAAAGTGCATGCCGTTCGCGCTCATCTCGGCTATCTGCGCGCTGGTGAGATAATACTCGCCGGCAATTTGCGCCTCGTCGCCAATATGCTCGGCTATCAGCTCGCTCAGGATCGTATCGGCGGGTACCGATAGGTCGCGCTGTAAGATTGATTTCAGTAGCTCAACCGCCGACTTTTCGCCGCTTGCCCGATAGTGCGCTTCGGCCTGGGTGTAGATCTGCCGCTGCGCTGGCTTCAGGTGGTCCCAAACCGTCTCGCGCAGATCATCCACCCCCAGCCGCGCGAGCAGAAAATGGATCTTATGGCCGAGCGCCAGGCCATCGCCCGGCTGCCGCGCAAGCGCAAAGAAGAGGCCGGATAGGCCGCGTTTGCGCAAGATTGGAAAGACGTTAATGTAGTGATCGCATGTGCCGTCGTCGAACGTCAGCATGCAGGCATTCGGCGCGAGGCTGTGCTGCCCGAGCAGATCGGCTTGCAGATCGGACCATGTAATCATCGTATAGTGCTGCGCCAGATATTCCAACTGCGCTTCGAAGCGCGCCGGCGCTAGCCCAGGGATACCCGAGCCGGCCTCGGCGCGATCGCCGGGATCGCGCACGTAGTGGTACATCAGCGTTGTCAGAGAAAAAGCGCTCATTTGCTGATCCTAAATGTCACAAGCGTGCGCTCAGTGCGCCGCGACCACTGCGCCACCAGCTCGGCGGTGATCGTGGCTGCGTCCATCTGCTCGACCTCGGCCCATTCGCCGGCAAGCGTCAGCGCCTCGATCCGTCTGGGCCTGCCGGCCAGCCACGCGGGCGCGAGTGATACGCCGACATCGGTGGTGACATGTACAGTGCCATCGGCGGTGCGCGTGAGCGCGAGCGTGCCCGGCGCCGCAAGTGTGGCAATGCCGGCTATTTGCGACAGCCCTAGGCCGCACAGCGCGCTCGCGTCGGGCTGGATGCGCACAAGCCGAATTTCATTGCCTTCAATCGTGTGATCCCCCAGCTGAACGCTCTTGGGCGGTATATTTCCTAGCCCGGCAAAGATGCGCTCGCCATCTGGCAAAGTCACGTTGAACGAATCTACCGTCGGCGCCAGCACCACAATCTCGGCCAGCTCGGCAGCCGGATCGAAGGGCGCCGGCCGCAGCAGGCTGGCGGCCGCCAGGCCGCGCGCGATGTCGCTTGGCTGCGACTCGCAGACTGTCGGCTGCTCGGCATATCGGTAGGCCAGGTTGATGTTCGATTGGCCCAGAAAGGGCGCGCTGGATGACTGGTGATCGTAGCCCCGCAGCCGGCGAATCGCCAGCGCGCGGCCGTCGGCCTCGGCGTACTCCCAGCCGGCAGCCGGGTCGGATCGGCGAATGATCGCCGCCGCTCGCTCGCAGCCTAGCGCGCCCGGCGCCTCAACGGCGCGTACCGCCAGCGTTGGCTGGATGAATGCCAGGCGCACCTGAATATCGTTCCAAAGCAGCACCACCACACGCAGCCGCTGGGCCTGCCCAGCTACGATTTCGTCAAACTCGCTCCAGATCATGCCTGGCGCGGCCCCGCTCGCGCGGGTCGTCTCGCGGTGGCCAAAGGACGTGCCATCGTGGGTCAGCGCCAGCATTGCATCGAGCGCGTATGAGCCAGCGACTGGTACGACATTGAACGGAAAATGGCTGCTGTAGGCCAACTTGCCATACTTCGAGACATAGTCGGGCCGCGCGACATCCGGCGCGTGGCCGCTGCGGCTGTTGAGCAGTACGACCTGCCCGGTCGCGCGGCGGCCGGAAAGCACGAACCCCGGCTTGGCCAGCGCCAGATCGAAATCCGCACGCTCGACCGGCAGCGGCGCTTCGGTCGCGGTCCAGAATGGATCGTCGCAGTCGAACATCAGCGCGAACAGACCGTGGCAGGCCCACGATGGCGAGCCGGGCGAGATATAGGATTCGCCGGCCGGCGGAAAATCGCCATGGAAGCCCTGGCGCAGGAAATGTTGATCAGGATCGATCGCGCCGTGATCGTAAAAATAGCGTATGCAGCCACTGGAGATCCGGCGCAGCAGCCCTGGATCGGGCGGCGCAACCTTCAGCAGGTAGCCGGTGGCGAAGGCGGAAACCGCGGCGAAGCGATAAACCACCGAGCGCCCCCAGGCCACATACGAACCGTTCGCGCCAAAGAAATATGGGAAGCCAGCCAGAAATGACTGCGCGCGCTCAAGTACGATCTGCCGATGCTCGGGAAAGCGCTCGCCATCGATCCAGGCCCACAGCAGATAGTGCCAGTTGAACATCCAGGCGTTGTAAAGCTCGATTTCGTCGGCTGGGCCATCGGCGTACCAGCCGTCGCCACGGTAGAAATCGGCGATCTGCTCTAGCCGCGCATTGATCGCGTCCGCCGGCGCCGGGTAGCCGAGCTTCAGGCGCACCGTCATGGCCATGGCCGGGAACAGAATCCAGTTATCGGGCCAGGTCTGCTTGCCGTCCACCTGCGCCAGCAGTCGATAATCCGCGCGCGCTCGGTTTCGCTCATGCGGTTGAACACACGCTCGCGGCTCAGCCAGAGCGTCAGCGCAACGTCGGCGCACTCGACGATCTGCTGGCTCATATCCTCGATATCGCCCCAGTAGGTGAGGGGGTTCGATCGGTCGGTTCCTTCCAGCAGTGCCTGACGCAGCAGCAGCTCAATGTTCAGATCGTGGCCCTCGAACGAGAGGCAGGCTGGGTTGGCCGGGTTGTGCAGCCAGGCGCCCCACGCCGCACTGATCCGCGCGAACGACTCCAGCGCATCGGCCGTGTCGGGCAGGCCGCGCCGGTCGTCGGGGTACAGGGCCCGCGCCGACGATCCATACGGCTCGGCCGCACGCACGTAGCCGTAGGTTAGGCGGGCCAGCAGCGCTTCCCAATGCCCGCGCGCCCAGCCGGTGAAAGGCGAGTGACCGTAATCTAGCCGCGGCATGTTGTCGCTCGTGGCCATTGTGCGTATTCCTGTTCACCTTGTCATCTTGTCATCTTGTCATCTTGTCATCTTGCCACCCGCCCACGTATCAAGCTAGCGAAACGCTGGGAACACCTCATCCGCCAGCAGCTTCAGCTCGTGCATAATGTGCTCGTGCGGCATGCCAGGAAAATACAGCCGGCAGATTAAGTGATCGACGCCGAAGGTTTCGACAAAACGCTTGATCTTCGCGACACACTCGTCGGGGCTGCCGATAATGAAGCGATCGCGCCCCAATGCTTCGAGCTGGTTTACCGGTGTTGTGTCCTGCGCCCCGATCAGCGGGTGGTTCCAGCCGCCGCCGTATTCGTCGCGGTAGTTGACAATCACATAGCGCTCGGCCAGCTCCCAGGCTCGCGCGCTGGTCGCGGCGATCACCACCTCGCGCGTGAGCGGGTTGGGCCTGGCCGCGGGATCTTTGCCGGCCGCAGCCAGGCACGTGCGATACTGTCGCTGCGCATCCAGCAACTTCTCCAGGCTGGCGGTTGGGCCGGGCACCCAGGCGTCGCCAAGCTCGGCGGCGCGCTTCAACGATAGCGGCCCCCAGCCACCCAGCCAGATCGGCGGCGGGCGGGTCGGCCGCGGCTCGATCGCGCCAAGCACCTGAAAGAAACGGCCGCGATATTCGACGCGTTCCTCGCTCCATAGCGCGCGCATGATCTTCAGCATCTCGACATAGCGCGCGCCGCGGTCGTCCAGACCAACATCGTACAGATCGAACTCGGGCTGGCGATAGCCGATCGCCGCGCCGAAGATCACCCGGCCTGCCGACATGATATCCAGCAGCGCGATGTCTTCGGCGGCGCGCACCGGATGGTAGAACGGCAGCACCACAACATCGGTGCCCAAGAGAATGCGTGAGGTGCGCGTCGCGATCCCGGCTAGCGCGATCAGCGGCGCGGGCCAATAGTGATTGCGAATGCTATGGTGCTCTTCCAACCAGACCGAGTCGAAGCCGAGCGTTTCGCTATAGATTGCTTCTTCGAGCGCCTCCTGAAAGAAATGCCCGCCTTCGGTAGGGATAAAGCCAAATTTCATAGCGGCCTCGCATATCAGTAAGCGCTTGATATGGCTGGAACCCCGTGGAGGCGTGCCGGCCCACGCCGCCAGACCATGAAATCGAATGCATCCGGCAGGTGATACTCGCGTGAATAGACCAACGGCTGATTGGCCGCCGAATAGTCTGTCTGCGCGATACAGAGCAGCAGCGCGTCGTTTGGCAGCCCGAGCTTTTCGGCAATCGCTGCGGTCGCCAGCGCGGGCTTGATCCAGGCGATACCGTAATCGATCGCATAGCCAAGTTGGTTTTGCAGCACCTGATACAACGACTCTTCGGTCAGCCGATCCAGATCGAAATCAACCTCGCGCAGTAATGACTCGGGAAGCATATCGAGCGAGTACACCACCGGTCGATTGTCGGCTGTTCGAACGCGTTCAATTAGCACGATTTGGCTTTCGGGAACGAGATTTAGCTGTGCCGCCACTTCGCCATCGGCGGTTTCATGGCGCACAGCCAGATGCCCGGTGCCTGGTAGCATACCAGCTGCCTTGATCATCTCGGTGATCCCAAAGTTAAAATTCAGGTTTTTTAAGATCGATCGTTCTCGAACGAAGGTGCCCACGCCATGGCGACGGTCGATCAGCCCATCATCTTCAAGCGTTCGTAGGGCTTCGCGCACGACCGTGCGCGATACTCCCAGCAGATCGCCTAGCTCCGCTTCAGTGGGCAGCTGGCTGCCGGGGCTATATGTGCCGTTGATAATAGCTTGGAGAAGTTCCTGTTTCGCCGCTTCGGTAAGCGTTTTACTTTTCGCGCGCGCGGATTTCAGCATAGCCGCACCATTGTGATAATGTTGTCGGATGTCATAACAACTATACAAGCGAAATAGGAGATTGTCAAGCTATCAGAGTCGATAGCCTTTCCCATGTACCGTGCTATAATAGCCGCACACAGAAGGCAAACACGCGATACTCGCCGCGAAAATCCAGGCTGCGAGCGGTGTTCATGAAGGAGAATGCAATGGCACGCGTTGCGATCAATGGCTTCGGGCGGATCGGGCGCCAGACTTTCAAGGCGCTCTTGGAGCGGTATGCCGACGATCTTGAGATCGTCGCGGTCAACGACTTGACCGATAACGAGACATTGGCGCATCTACTGCGCCACGACTCGACCTATGGCCCGCTTGAGGGCGAGGTGCGCGTCACCGCCGATCAGATCACCGTCGATTTCTACAGCGAGGATGATCACGAAGAGCATCGCGTTGAGATGGCCGCGCTAGCCGAGAAAGACCCCACCAAGCTGCCCTGGCGCGATCTGGGGATCGATATTGTGATCGAGTCGACCGGGCGATTCACCGATGCCGAGAAGGCCCGTGCGCATCTACAGGCCGGCGCCAAGAAGGTGATTATCACCGCGCCGGCCAAGGGCGAGGACATTACTATCTGCCTGGGCGTCAACGAGTCGAAGTACGATCACGCGATCCATAATATCATCTCGAACGCCTCCTGCACCACCAACTGCCTCGCGCCGGTGGCCAAGGTGCTCAACGATCGTTTCGGCATTCGCCGTGGCCTGATGACGACTATTCACTCCTACACGATGGATCAGAACCTGCAGGACAACGTCCATAAGGATCTGCGCCGTGCCCGCGCCGCCGCGATCAACATCGTGCCGACCACCACCGGCGCGGCTAAGGCGGTGGCGCTGGTCATCCCCGAGCTGAAGGGCAAATTCGATGGCTTTGCGGTGCGCGTGCCTACGCCGACGGTCTCGCTGGTGGATTTCGTGGTGCAGCTCGAGCGCGGCGCCTCGATCGAGGCAATCAACAACGCCTTCCGCGAGGCGGCCGAGAGCGAGGATCTCGAGGGTATTCTGGGCATCAGCGATGAAGAGCTGGTCTCGTCCGATTTCATTGGCACGTCGTTCTCCAGTGTAGTCGATCTCCCGCTGACGATGTCGGTTGGCGATGATTTCTTCAAGGTTGTGGCATGGTACGACAATGAGTGGGGCTACTCGGTGCGCGTGGCCGATCTCACAGCGTTTGTGGCCGATGGGTTTGAGGAGTAGGTACGTTCTTGATGCTTGATGCTTGATGCTTGAATCCCCCACATATCACGTATCAAGCATCATGTATCAAGTATCAAGGTCACAAGCTGAGCGCTTCCACAATTACTTCGCGATCGGGAAGGTGTAGCGCGAGCTGATAGGTGCCGGGGGCGATATCATCCAACACAAAATTGCCAAGCTCATCCAGCTCGGCAGTGCGGATCAGGGTTTCGTTATGAGAGAGGTGCGCGGTCGCGCCGCTGAGCACTTCGTACAGCTCGTCGTCAAGCTCCAGGGCACCATGAATCACTCGACGGTCGGCGCGGCTCACTACGCGCTGTACACCGAGTGTTAGCTGTAAATTCTCGGCGTGGTAGGCGTATTGGCTGGCCTGTGATGGCCCGCGCAGTGCGCCATAAGCGCCGGCGAGCGGCTGAGCCGGGGGAGTGACCAGCTTGGCGGCGATCCGTCGCAGCTTGCCTGGTAGGGCGCCGTTGTGGGCGTGGGCGCTCTCTCCATTTGTTGGCGGGGGCGATCGGGCTGGCAGTGTCTCGCGCGAAAGCTGTTCGAGCAGGTTGAACTCACGCATGCAATGCGGGCACTCTTTGAGGTGCTTGGTAATAAGCGCCTGCTGGTCGCCGTTCAGCAATCCCTGCTGATAGGCGGCCAGCTCTTCGCTGGTTGGGCAGAACATGCGAAAAAGTTGCTTGCGGAGCAGCCCCTGCATGTTCTCGAACACATGCGCGCGCTCCGAGCAATATGGACAGTCGCGCAAATGTGCCATCACGTCTGGCCCTGCCTCGCCGTCGATCGCAGCGATGAGAGCCAGATCGTCCAGGGCTACGGGCCAACTGCACCCTTCCGCGGCCTGTTTATGGTCCACCATGACACGCTCCAGATTGTAAATTGTATCCCTTTGCTTCTACAATATTGAACGGAGCGCGCGGCGTTTTTCGCATGTATGATTTCTTAACTTTTCAGGGGATTTTGATCAAATGGTAAGATCGCTGCGCGCCGCAGCAATCTTACCATATTTTACATAGTGTTGTGTCAAAGTCGCGCGGCCGGCCAGCGCACTTGAGCATTCAGTCGGCCGCATCCTGGTTCAGCAGTGCCAGTGGCGTGGCGCCTATCACGATGCCAGCATCTGTCGCAGCTCCGGGTCGCGGCTGAGGCGGCCCAGCACGTTGCGCTTAACATTGTAAACATCGTTGATGTTCTGGAACAGGTGCTGGTAATCGTTGTAGATATCGCCCGGCTTCATGCCCAGCACGTATGACCGAAAGACAACCACACGTTCGGCCTCGCTGTTCAGCTGGGTGTCGACATAACTCCAGAATTCCTCACAGTTGACTCGTTTCATGGCTTCCTCGTCTGGCGATGTCTGCGCGGCGTGGCCGAAGGGGATCGCCTCCTCCGGCAGCATCTCGGCCCACGACTGGGCGCGGACGCTATCTATTACGACTGAGCCGGCGCAAAGTTGCAAATACGACAGCAGCGAGGCCAGGGTGGGAAACTGCTCGAACCGCGCGCTGATCGCACGCCAGAATTTGGTGAACGCCGCGCCAACGAAAAATTCGCTGCTTTCACCACTGCTGGAGAACGCGCCGCTGCGCCGTATCCAGCTTTCTACCAGCGGGCTGTAGTGCGTGTAGATGTGCTCCCAGGCGATCTCACTGCGCTCGACCAGCGCGCGTCGGAATAGCTCATACGCGAAGCGCGTATCGTGTTGGTGGCCTCGGTAGAACCGTTCGCTCTCGGCCAGGCTGCGGCCCAGCAACGCGGCTAGATCCATTCGCGCTGGGTCAAGCGCATCGCCGGTGGTCGGCGTGAGCATGTGGGGATGGACTGGCCGGGCACTCGATCGTGCGGGAAGCGTGCTGGTCGGCATCATCGCTGCCTCCTGATTGATTGCCTGTTGCTGACGGACGATGTCGTCATTCGGTGAGGCCAGCATATCAGGTTGGTGCTGCGGTACTGGTTCGGCATGACTTCGGCAAGACTGCGGTAGCGTTCTGGCACGTTGTCACAGCAGCTATTGTAGGAGGTGGGGCTCGAATTGAGAATAGTTGGGGATGAGCGAATGATGACAGACATTACGAGTGAGAATAGTATTCTGCTCTGTAATGCCGTGTTGGTTAATATTAGCGTCGAGATTTTAACCAAAAAGGGTACAGGGTACCCTCTTACCGGATGCCGGCTTGGGCCTGGATCATGCGCTGCTTGGGCAGCAGAGTCGCGTAGCGCGCGGCTGGGGCGCTGGTGAGCGCGAGGTTGCCCCAGCCATACCAGTCGTCGTTGAGATCATCGGCCGGGCCGGGGTGCGACTCAAGCGCGAGCGTGACGGTCTGGCCGGCCCAGGGTGTAAGATCGGCCCAGCCGGGCACCCAGCCGCGTAGCGCGGTCGCGCGATCGAGCGTTAGCTCAGCGACCATCTGCCGGGCGCCGCTCGGTGGAGTCACCCAGACACGAAATGTTGCGCCATCGCTACGCCATTCGCGCGCGACGGGATCGAGCCCGACCACAAAGCTCAGCGCGGGCTGGGCGGGCGGGATGAACAGGGTTTGCTCCATGCTCGCCGGCGGGTGCAAGAAAAGTATCGGTAGCTCGACTGCGCCTTGATCGGGGAAGGCCGCGTAGGGCTGAACATACGTGCCGCGACCGAAGTAGCATGATGCCGCGCCTTCGTCGCTGCAGAAGAGCGATTTTACCAACTGGCCCGGCGCGATCAGATGCCCGCCGGCGAGCGCGTCCATGAGCGATGCGCGCGGGGCCTGTTCGATGACCCGCCGCATCTGGTCGTAGATCAGGCCGGCCTCCCAGGCGTACAGCGGGTTTTGGGGCGCGCGGGCGTGCGCCTGACCAAACATGACGGCGGCGCGCTCCCAATCGGTGCGGGCGGCATAGATCTGGCCGGCCAACCGGTAGGATTGCGCGTGCTCCGGGCGCCGGAGCATCGCATCGTCCAGATACTCCAGCGCCCAATTGAGGGCTTGCTCGTCGCGGGCTTGGGGCAGGCTATCGGCCTGGTGTGGCGTGGGCCAGACCAGGCCAACATCCATAAGCCGGCCGGCGCGCTCGATATCGTAGGCCCAGCGCAGCGTTGGCCCCAGTAGCCAGGCGAGTGCCAGCAGGATACATGCCAACAGCGCGAACATTGGCCACGATGGACGGAAAGGCGCGCGGCGTGCGGCGACCGACGACTCGGGCTTGGTCGGCGAACGTGCGTCGGTTGGTTCGGTTGGGGTAGTGAGGCTCATTGCGCTGGGAGTATACAGGCCAGGCACGGCGCCGTCAAGCCGCTGGAGGCAAGCGCGTGTCAGCAGATCTTGGGAACGGATTGATTGGACGAAGGACGAAGGACGGAAGACGAAGGACCGCTGTCCTCGGTCCTTCGTCTTCCGTCATCACTCGGATCAGATATGCACTTGCCTTTACTCAGCGCTCGATCACAAACAGCGGCCCTGGGCGAGTGACGAGCTGGACCGCGCCATCTGTGTTCGCGCAGGCGATCGGTTCGCCGCCGCGATCGGCACACGCAACCTCGGCGCCTGGCTGGAGTGGGATGACGGCGACCTGCTCGCTGTTCGACCAGAAGACCGTGATCGTGCGTGCGCCGCTGGCGAAGCGATACCCCTCGATGCCGGCAGCCTGGCCTGCCAGCGGCCCAAGCAGGCGTGCGCCGCTCAGCAGCATGGCAATCTGCCGGTAGGCCTGGTAGATCGGCCGTTGCACCGACACGTCGGAAGGTTCGACCAGCGCGGTGTGGTAGAAGCCGTCGCTATCGTAGATATACCACAGATGGCCGAGCAAGCCATCGACGATCGCGCGAATGTAAAAGCGCCCGATCGCGTCGGCCTGCGCCTCGCTACAGGCTGGCGTTGATGTCGGGCAGAGCAGCGCCGCCTCGGTATTGAGCATGGGCTTACGCGGTACGCCATAGCGATCCATCAGCTCGCGCAAGTAGCCGACCTTCCAATCAGTTGCTCCGCGCGTGCCATCGACTGTGTTGTCGTAATACGAGTACGAGTGAAATGACAGAATATCGAACGACGCGCCGGCGCCGGCTACGAAGATGCCCTCGAGAAAGCGTGCCATGCGGCCGCTGCCGTTGCTGGCATTGTAGGGGTGATCGAGCAACAGCCCGCCGTTCAGCACGTTGATCTGCCCTGCACGCGCCTTCATCGCCGGGTAGATGACCTTCAGCAGCGCGCCGTATGCTCGCCCGCCATAGTAGGGGTCGCCGGTGACGCCCCAGCAGCCATAGCCTGAGTCATTCGGAAAGATCGGCGCATCCGGCTCATTGCCGATCTCCCAAAACACAACGTTATAGGGCGGCTTGCTGTAGCGATCGACCGCCGCCGCCAGGAACGCGGCGAAGCGCGTGTATTTGGCCGGGTTGATCGGCGCGCAGTCGGCTTTGTATGGCGCGGTTGCCCAGGCCGGGCTGGCACGAATAACCAAGATCAGCTTGAGACCATGCGCGCCAGCGGTGAGCATCTCCTGCTCGACCAGCTGCACACTTGGCGCGTCCCAATGGTATTCGCCGCCCTCCACCGGCTCGACATCGCGCCAGAACAGGTTGCTCGCGCGCACCCAGCTGGTGCCCAAGGCTATCAGGCCATCCATGCCGCGCTCAGGGGTCAGGCTGGTCGCATTGAGGCCAAAGATCGTCTGCGTCTGCGCGATCATCGAAGGCAAATAGAGTGTGTGCAGCCCGGTATCGGCAGCTGCGCTGCGCGAGCGACCTGTGGCGCCGGCTAGTAGCAGGGCTGCAATGATCAGGCCGAACAGGTAGCGCTTGTGGAAAGGCATCATCATCCTGTCGATAGAAATGTTGTTAGAACCTACCACTTACATCAACGTAGATTATCGCATCGATTAGGACTTGATTTCAATGAAGATAGGGTTAAAATTCACTTCCAGATCGGGCCCTGCCACTGGAAGCGGCTGTCCATACAGATCATATGCGCCGACAGTGCCAGCCGGCCATGCCATTCGAGCGGGCGTATCGTCGTTGGTCCAGTACAGCTCATAGCGTGTCGCACCCTTGCGAAAGGCGTAACCCTCGATCGTGCCGCTGGAGCGCGGCCCATCGTAGCTCGCCCCTTGCAGCAGCCCAGCCATGAAGCTGAGCGCCTGGTAGGCCGGCCGCGGCTGCTGATTCTCGTCCAGCAGCCCGCCCTGTTCCCAGCCCGGCCCTTCGAGCGTGTACCAGATCGCGCCCAGCAGCCCGTTGGCCCACGCGCGGGCATACATGCGCGTCAGGTAGCTGGCCTGCGCGCTAAAGAAGCGCGGGCCGCATTGTGGGTTCGATTGGTAGCACAGCAGGCCCGCCTCGCTCAGCAGAACCGGCTTGTCGGCCTGATATCGCGCCAGCGTCTCGCGGATCAGCTGGAGCTTGCCACGCACGGCGCCGCCGCGCGCCAGCCAGGCCGGGTTCATGTCCCAATCTTCGTTTTTGCCACTCCAGAAGGCATAGCCGTGGTATGAGACGATGTCGAACGCCGCGCCGCCACCATTGCGCAAAATTCCTTCGAGGAAGCGCGACTCGGCGCAATCCCGGCCCTTGAGCGGGTGATCCGCGTCGCAGTCGAGCAGCATCCCGCCGAGGAGCACCTGCGCGCTGGGGTTGGCCTGCTTGATCGCTGGGTAGACGCGCTTCAGCATTTCGGCATAGGCGCCGCCGCCATAGTATGGGTCGGTCGCATTGCCCCAGCAGCCAAATCCCGAGGTCGGGCCAACCATGGATGGATCCACATCTTCCTCGTTCCAGATCTCCCAGTACCTGATGTTATACGGCGGCGCGCTGTAGCGCGCTACCAGATCGCGCATGAAACCGGCGAAGGCGTCCAACGCCTCGGGCTTGATCGCGCCGCATGAATGCCCTGGGATCTGCTGGGCCCAGGCCGGCGTACTTTGAACCACCGCGATGGCCGTCAGGCCCTGGGCTGCGAGCGCCTGGAGGTCGGCCTCCAGGCCGGCAACGCGCGACCATTCGCGCGCGCCGGGGGTCGGCTCGATCTCCGACCACAGAAAACCACTCTGGCGCACCCAGTTGGCCCGTGCCGCAGCCGCGCGGCCGGCTGTCGCGCCCACAAAGCCATTGCTGATTGTGACACCGAATATAGACGCGGTACCTGGCGGTTGGTTGCGATCGGCCCGCAGCTCGGCGCCGAGCAAGCCCAGCTGGACACGATACTCGCTGGGGTTACTAGGGTGCCACTCGAAGCGCGCCCGCTCGAACCATTGGGTCAGCAGCGTTTCGCCATCGGCGCTCTGCTCCTCGCGTGCTGCTGTCAGCGGTAGCCCAAACAGCGCCAGCGCGCGCCTGTACGTGTCGAGGCCGCTTAGGTTGAGGCCATGCGACTGCCAGTAGGTTTTGAAGCCCTGCCCGTCATCCTGATCGCAGACATTATGGCCGGTCTCCTCGAACCACAGGCAGCCCGCGATCGGCCCATTCTCGCGCCCTTCGCCGGCAGCATCGTGGCCAAGCTGCGCCAGTCGCTCAGCGCCCATACGCCCGAGCAGAATCTGATACGGCGCGCGATTCTCGGAATGCAGCTCGAAGCGATTGCGCTCGGTCCACTGCGTGACGAACTCCTGGGGCGCGTCGGCGTTGCGCTCAGGGCCGGCGGCGGCGATCGCGTAGCCGAACACCGGCAGCCCACCATTGGCCTGCCAGAAGCTTGTGAAAGTGTCGTCCAGGCAAACCGTGCCGGCGGGCTGATTGGAGAGGCACGTTTCGGTCGCGCGGGCATGCGCGGGAGCAAGAGCCGTGAGCACTATCAGCAGCATTAGCGTAATTATGAGGCGCATAGTCTCTTCTTGACAGGACGTACGCGGTGCCGCACGCAAACGTCTTTTAGCCTGCGGCAGCATGGTACTTGCCATTGTATCTGTGTTTCGTTTTTGCGCTCGCAGAGCGCAAAAACGAAACACAAAAAGAAGATAACGTACCGCTATTGGACGCGGACTAACGCAGATCGAAAGCTAAAAATCCGTGTTCGTCGGCGTTCATCTGCGTCCTGTTACCCCACGGGGATGGAGCGATAGAATGACACAATCGTGCCAGCCGCGACGCTGTTCAGCACGATCAGGCTGCCGAGCAGCGCGAGAGTCGCGTAGAGCCGGAGCTTGTGCGGCCACAGCGCCCACCATCCGCCCACGACCGCCAGCATGGTGACGGTAATCGCAGGGAAGGTATAGCGGGCTGCTGGTACCACGTAGTCTCCTAGTAGCGGCAAGGGACGCAGGATGGTGTTACTCCATACCAGTATTCCGACCAGCGCCAGGAAGACGAGTGCGGGGCGCAGGCCTTCTGGCTCCTGGGGCCGCCGCTCGGTCAGCCACCTCAGGCAGCCCAGCAGCGCCAGCAGGGCCACAGCGCGCGACAGGTAGAGCCAGATTGGGCTTTGCAGCTGGACATTGCCCCATCCAAAGGACAGGATCATGCCATTGAGCGGAGGTTCGACCATGTACCGCACGAACATGCTCCCGATCCGCTGCACGTCAAACACAGCCGCAATCAACTGCGCTGGTGAACGATGAGCATATCTGACCAGCGCCTGGTCGAGCCACGGGTTCAGGCGTGGCCAGGCCTGCTCGCCGGAAGGGTTTCGCACCAGGTTGGTGAAGCGACGGCCATCCCACACGCCGCTCCGCGCGCTTGCGTCGTCAAAGGTTGGCGTAGAGTCGAGCGGATAGCTGCCCTCGACGATCAGCGCGCCGTCGAGGAACAGCTGCAGCGGGCGCTGGCCTTCAGCCGGCCCGCTCGATCCGAACAGGTAGTGCAGCCGCGAAGTCTGCTTTGGTACCACGAATGTCCACGAGACGAACGTCGGCGTGGTGGTCATGCTGACCGGGTCGCCGGCCGCCGTGTCCCAGGGCCGATCGCCTACCATAAACTGCAAGGTAGGCCCTGAAGCAACTACCGGCCGGTCGGCCCAGATCCACCCCCCGACGGTGATAGTGCGCCCGACGACCTGGTGGACATCTCGCGGCAGGAGCGGGCTGCTCAGGTGGCGTGGCGCGGCGCGGGCTGGGAGCTCCAGCATCATCAAGTGCGACCCGAGTGGCGCCGCTGGGGTCTCTATACGCGTGGCCGAGTCCTGCGACTGCCCATCGGATTCGCGATACCAGTAGGCCGCGTCGCCCCAGCGGAATATAACGACCAGCAGAGCGGCGCACCCCACAAGCATGATCGCCGCCAGCCAGCGCCAGCGCCAGTGGCGCCGGGTCCAGAACGCGATCAGACAGACCAGCGGCGCCAGCCCGAGCGCGACACCGGCGGTATTCTTGGTGACGGCGGCGATCACTGCCGTCCCGCACAGCCAGGCCAGCCGTCGCCAGCTTAGGCCGAAACGGATTGTGCGCACAGCCCCCCAGAGGAACAGCGAAAACACCGCGACCGCGGCGGCGTCGTTGTTGACCGCAGTCATCAGGTCGACAAAGGGCGGCAGCAGCACCATCGCCAGGGGCACGGCCCACCGGAGCACATGCCCTTCCCGCGTCAAATCGCGGAGCATACCAATCGTCACGGCCATTGTGAGCAGGAACAGCAATACCGACACCGACCGTGCCACATACAGCTGGGTGGTAACATCGAGATAGGGGATGATACGAAGAGGCAAGCTCACCAGCGCATAGTAGGCAGGCGGATGTACCAGCTCGCTAATCCCGAGCCAGACATTGTCGCCCAGCAGCCCGGGATTCGGCACATTCTTAAAGAACTGATGCTCGGCCATGGAGGCTGCGATCTCGCGTCGCATTGCCATATCCTCATCGCCAGGATGTGGCAGGCGCCCGGTGTGCGCGATCAGCGCCGCGTACTCGAAATGAGTCGGCTCATCGTAGTGCTGCCAGGGCGGCTGGAGGCTGAGGTAGAGCAGCCCTTGAATCAGCGCGGCCAGCAAGATGATCGTCGTGAGCATGGGTTCGCTAAGCGGCCGCGGCAGTGCGCGCGCGATTGGCTCAGCCGTGCGGATGGAGCGGGGGTGCGGAATTGTTTGAGTGTGCTTCAAGACATTATGCGATCATACGTTAGTATGCGCCATCGCCACGCCACACAATCGTGATCGTCTTGAACAAGATGCGCAGATCGAGCCAGAAAGAGTAATTCTGGATGTAGTAGAGATCCTCCTGGGTGTACAAGTGCATCGGCTTCTCGCTACGGCCGTTGACCTGCCACCAGCCGGTCATGCCGGGCAGCACGCGCAGGCGCTGCCACTGCCAGGGCTCGTACTGGGCCGCGATATAGGGGATCTCCGGGCGAGGGCCGACCAGGCTCATCTCCCCGCGCAGCACATTGATCAGCTGCGGCAGCTCATCGAGGCTGGCGCGGCGTAATTTGCGGCCTACCTGCGTCATCCGTGGGTCGTCGCTGCTCTTGTGGAGCAGGTTCCCCTCGGCGTCGCGCTGGGCGACTTCGCGCCAGTGCTGCTCGGCATCCTGGTACATGCTGCGGAACTTGATCATGCGGAAGCGCCGGCCGTGCTCGCCGATGCGCTCTTGTAGGAAAAAGACCGGGCCGGGCGACTCAAGCTTGATCAGCAACGCGATCAGCGCCAGAATCGGGGCCAGCAGCACCAGCAGGATGGCGCTGGCAGTGATGTCGAAGAGCTGTTTGAGCAGCCGCTGCCCCTCGTTCAACGCGGACTCGCGCAGGCTGATCAGCGGGATGCCGCCGAGCGTCTCCACCGTCGTGCGCGCGAACGCCAGATCCAGCAGCCCTGGCGCCATGTGCAGCATCACCGGCTGTTGGATGCGCAGTGAGAGGCGTGCGACCTGCTCCTGGCGGTGTGGCGGCAGCGTGAAGATCACCTCGTCGATCTGCTCGCTCGCGACGATCCGGTCGGTTTCCCCGACTGGCCCGAGCACTGGTATGGCAGCGCCGTCGATCGGCTCGTCGCTGGTACAGCCGACCACTTGCACGCCCGCCCAGGGTCGGCGCGCGAACTCCTCGGCCAGCCGCTGCGCGGCCGACCCGCCGCCGACCAGCAGCACGCGCCGCCGCCAGCCATGGCGCTGGTGGCGCGTGGAAGCACGCACGCACAGATGATAGCCCAGCAGCGCGAGCAAATCGCAGGCGACGAAGTAGAGGAACTGGAGGCGCGAGACATCGCGGAAGGATAGGTACAGCAGGCCGGCGAAGACCAGCGCGGCCAGCGCGACCGCCGCAATCAACCGCCCGATCGCCTCGATCAGCGCGCTCGAGAAAATCGCGCGCTGGGGAGTGAGCAGCATGAAGATCACGATCCAAATCGCCGCGACGGCGAGATAGATCGGCCAGGGGAGCTGAACTTGCTCAGGATCGATCGGGTTGCCGTAGGCCAGCCAGAGGCGGACGCTGGAGGCAACTCGGAGACACATCATTGTGAAGAGCAGATCCCAGATTAGCACGCTGCCCGCAAGCCGGTGGGCGAGACGCTCAAGCATGGAGCAACCTTAACGCTAAGCCGCTTATCCAGACCCTGCAACCGTAGTCTATACTTACCGACGAAATCAGATTACAGCATTGTTACAGCGACGGCCTAGTGTACCATGGAAGCACGGCATGGGCAAGTTAAAGCTTGCCCCGCCGCTGCTGGAGCACCCGCCACAAGAAAAGCGGATTGCCGATAATATAGCGCCGCCACAGACGGTGTGGCTCGATGATCAGCCGCCCAAGCCATTCCATGCCATGGTCGGTCATCCAGTGCGGCGCCCGCCGGACCTCACCCGAGATATAATCGAAGACCGCTCCACCCGTGAGCGCGACGTGCGCCGCGACGCAGTCCCAGCTCTCCATCAGCCAGCGCTCCTGGATCGGCATGCCGAAGCCGACGATCAGCAGATCCGGCTTGGCGGCGTTGATCGCCCGGATAACTGCTTCATTCTCAGCGCTGCCCGGCGTCTTGTCGAAATAGCCATGGTGGACGCCGGCGATTCGCAGGCCGGGGTAGCGTGTTTTCAGCCGATCGGCGGCCTTCTGGGCCACACCCGGCCGGCCGCCAAGAAAGAAGAAGCTCCAGTCACGCGGCGTGGCGAACTCAGCCAGCTGCCACATCCAGTCGGCATACGTGATGCGCTGAGGGATGACCGACCCCAGAATGCGCGCGCCTAACATAACCCCCGCGCCATCGCAGAAGACCAAGTCGGCCTGGTTCAAGAAATCGCGTAACCACCGCTGCTTGTAAGCAATATTGAGACCATGGACATTGACATGCGGAATACATGTATGACCAGATGTCGTTATCGAGATCTGAATCTGACTCAGGAGCTGTTCGACGGTCAGCGGTTGAATACGAACTCCCAGTATGGTAACTGGGAGTATTTCATTTAAGGGAGATAGCATTGTGATCTATTCGCAATATTTCTTAGGTTACGGATGGCTAAAGTATAAGGTATACTAGGGTTAACCACAAGGAAGGTGGTTGTTCTGATAGATACACTATGCGCTCTTACCTTCGACACAGCTTGCTCCTCTTGGCACTTCTACTGATCTTCAGCGCAATTCATGCGGATGCGCAGCCACGCCTGAGCAATGGGCCGAGCCGCATCTTTCTTCCACTGATCATGGCACCGCCGCGTCCCAACGCGCTGAACACATTCGGATTTGATCTCAATCCCGGCAGCAGCGACACCGCCATCGGATATGGCGCACAAGCAAAGCCGAAGTGGACCCGTGCCGGCGTCGTCAGTTGGTCTGATGTTGAGCCAGTGCGCGGCACCTACCGTTGGGAGGCCCTGAGCTATCTTGATAACAACCTCCAGCGGCTTTATGATGCCGGGATCGAGCCGGTGCTGGTGGTGCATCGCACGCCCTCGTGGGCGCAAAAGCTGCCCGGCCGAATCTGCGGCCCGATGAAGCCCGAGTACATCGGCGACTTCGCAAAATTCGTGGCCGCGCTAGTCGCGCGCTACTCCAGCGGTGTACGCGCTGTCAAATACTGGGAGATCTGGAATGAGCCCGACATCCCGCCCGATATCGCTCCGGACGAGGGCGGCTTTGGCTGCTGGGGAAGCTGGTCAGCACCAAACGCCAGCGGAGCATATTACGGCGAAATGATCAAGCAAGTTTACCCGGCGATCAAGCAGGCCAATCCACACGCAACTGTGCTGGCCGGCGCGCTCTTTTATTACTGGCCCGACGACACGATTAGCCGCGGCTTTCTTCAGGGATTCCTAGGAACCGGCGCGGGCAATTCGTTTGATGCGCTCAGCTTCCATGCCTATGGCGAGTGGGGCGCCAGCGATCTGCTGATCAATAAGACTGTGCGCATTCGCCAGATCCTGGCGAACTACGGTCTATCGAACAAACCGCTCTTCGCGACTGAGATAGCCGCGCAGTGCTCCTCCAATGATATCACGAGCTGCCCGCCGAACTTCGATATGTGGAAGCAGAAGCAGGCCAACTATGCGGCGCGTATCTATGCTGAAGCTCTGGCGCTCAAACTCCAAGGAGCTTTCTGGTTCACGCTGGCGCTTAGCAAGCCCGGCTATGCCTTCAGCCAGCTGGTCGACGAAGATAATGGGACACTGACGCCGCGGCCAGCCTACTACGCCTTCCGTAATTCAGCGCTGTTGCTGCAAGGCGCCAGCTATACCGGCCCACCGATACTGGAGCCACCGCCCGATCAGCTCGATAAGGTCCAGGCCCTGGTCTTCCAGAAGCCTGGGAGCAAGCTGTATGTTCTGTGGGTGCCACAGACAAACTTCCCGAAATCTTTTGATCTGCCGGTTCCCACCGGGTCGACGGCGATCTGTACCGATCATCTTGACCTGGATGTGGCGGCAACGTATCCTTGTTCGGATACCAACAAGGACGGCTTCATTCCGCGGGCTGTCAACGAGCTGCCGCAGTACGTCGAGGTTTTTCCCTAGAGCACTAAAGTCTGAGGGGCTGCGCCCCGCCCCCTCAGGTTGTAAAGCTGTCTCGATACACATGCTCGATCTGTTCGGCGATCGACTCCCAGCAGAATTGCCGGGCCGTGGCTCTGGCTCGCGCACCGATCGCTTCGCGCTGTTGCGGATCTAGTCGCAGCGCTATCGCGATCGTCTCTGCAGCTTGCGCTGGGTTGGCGAAGTTCGTCAGGAAGCCGTTGTCGCCTGGGACGATAACTTCACGAAACGTATCGATATCATTTACCACTACCACGGCGCCAGTGCTCATCGCCTCCAGTAGCGCAATTCCAAACGACTCGTAATCTGAAGCCATCACAAATAGGTGTGCCTGTGCCAGGTACTGTTTGAGCGCGGCGTCATCCAGCTGGCCTACGAATTCAACGCTGTTCGATACGCCGCGCGTGTGTGCGTATGCTTCGAGCTGTGCCTGTAATCCCTCCGAATCGCTCCCGATAACGATCAGGCGTGCCTCGGGCATGCTGCCGCGGACGAGGGGTAATACGTCAATCAAGCGCTCAATATGCTTGTTCTGCGCAACGCGGCCTATGTAGACTAGCATGCCGGCCTGGCATTCCTTGCGCACCAAGAAGAACGCTTCGTCTATTCCTACGCCAACAGTTGTGAGCTTTCGCGGCGCCGCGATAGAGCTGAAGAGCTGATGATCGTGCTGGCTGGTACAGATGATCTTCCGCGCCTGACTCAGAGCGGACTTGGTGATAGTCTGAAAGTAAACGCGCTTGATACCCCGGCCCCATGAGGTGTGGAAATAGCCTCCGTAGGTAGAAACAACAAATGGACGACGGTACAGGAGCCTGGTCAATGCCAGGAAATCCAGGAAGAAATCGATGCCATGGATATGAACCAGGTCATAGTTCGGCGCGTGTTTGAGAACTCCTGGAGCAAGAAACAGACGTTTTCGGCCAACGAAAGGTAAACGGAAGACGCGAATATTCCGCACGATCGCCTGTGCGGGCAGATGATCCGGCCCCGACCATGTCCGGTTCAGCGTGACGACATCACACTGATGGCCGCGCCGCTGGAGGTGTTGGCATAATCCCAGGACGGTATTTTCCATCCCTGCAACGGCGGGATAGAACTGCCGGACCACGTGCAGTATCTTCATCCCGCCGTCCCCGATCGTGGCGTAAGCACGCGCTGGTAGACAGCAATTGTTTCCTGGGCGCAGCGCTGCCAGGTAAACTGCCGTACGTGATCTTCCCCGCGCCGGCGCAAGGACGATGCAAGCGATCGATCGGTCAACACCTCGTCGATCGCTGCTGCCAGCGCAGAGCTATCATAGGGATCGACCAGCAGCGCCGCGTCGCCGACCACTTCGGGCAGCGATGAGGTGTTCGACGTAATAACCGGGCACCCAAACGTCATGGCTTCCAGGGGCGGAATACCAAAGCCTTCAGAGAGCGAGGGGTAGACAAAAACGCCGGCACAGCGAAACAATGCGGCCAAATGCGCCGCGGGCACATGATCGGTGAAGAATACCCGAGATTGGAGCTGATTCTTTGTGATAATTGCCTGAAGCCGGGTTTTGCGCCAGTCGCCGCCGCCCACAACCACCAGGGGCGGCATCGCCGGGTTGCGCTGGCACAACAGACTAAACGCATCGACGACGCGCGGGATATTCTTGCGCGGTTCGAGAGAACCGACACATAGCACGAACCCTGGCTCAAGCTGATAGTGTGTTCGGATAATCTGCCGTGCCTGAGCCTCGCTTGGGCATGGTAGCTGCCGATCCGCTCCAAGCGGCACAGCGGTCACCTGGCCGGCCGGCCGACCAAAATGTGCGATCACGTCACGTCTGGTTGTCTCAGAGTCGGCAATAAGATGCTGCGCGTGTCTGGCCGCGGAGCGCATCCCCTGGCGTAGCCGGTACCCCCGCACCGGAGGCACCCATTCGCGGTGGATAAAGGGGATAATATCGTGGAATGTTGTGATAACCGGGCAGGGCATCCTCGCCGGCACAGGCATGGGCATGGTGTAGTGAATCAGGTCGCACCGCCATTGTTTTACTTTGAGCGGAATGACGATACGGGCATGCACTATCTGCCAGTAGGTCGCAAAGAGCTTCTGCACCAGGAGATTCGGCGCCTTGCGCATGGCGCCCGGTATCTCGCACCGAATGATGTCCATAGGAACCGCGCTCTCACTGAGCGCATGCGCAAGATTCGTGGCATAGACCCCAAGACCTGTGCCGACAAAGCGTGTGATCGAGGTTTCAAGAGCAATACGTATCATGTTAGTGAGCAGATGGAGTTCTTCTGCTCCGGATGTGAGTCCACCACTCTACAAATCGCGAAGAGAGATTGAGCGATGTGTTTCGATCGATAAGGGCAAGCAATACCGTAAACATGCGCGGTCGTATTGCACCCGTTTTGATCGACTTAGAAAAGTACTCCATCCCCTTTTTTAGTGAGCCTTGCCTCAGCTCAAGCGCCGCTATCGTGCTGTAAATATCGGCGTAGATGCTCGGTTTGTGATCTTTATATCTCCACGCCATATCGGAGTCGGCATAAAAGCCATCCAGGATGGCCTGCCAATCGCGGTAGAAACGATCGTGATTCGCAATCGTCTTTGAGCGATCGTGGAGCCGGTAGGTCGCTTTAGAGCCCGGCTCATACCAGAAGCCGGTGATTTTGGCCGCGCGCACCCAATACTCAGAGTCCATGCTGTATTTGAAATGCTCATTGATTGGCCCAATCGCTTCGCAGACCGTTTTCCGTATGAATGTAGTCGGCTGTGAAGGGATGGTCAGCCGCAGCAGCTCAAGAATGTGATATGGACGACCATAGGCGGTATAGAGCGGCTGGCCCTGCTCATCGATGTACAGCGCATCGCCATACACCACACCGCAATCTTGGTGTTGCCGGAGCGCTTGAACGTGTGCGCGAATAGCGCCGGGCAGGTAGGTGTCATCGCTGTTGAGCCAGGCCAGTATCTCGCCCCTCGATCGCCTCCACCCCTTATTAATCGCATCGCTCTGCCCGCGATCGGGCTCGCTGATCCAGTGAAAGCGCGCGTCGTGCTCATATTCCCGTAGAATTGTTATGGTCTCGTCGGTGCTGCCGCCGTCAATCACCCAGTACTCGACGTTTGGATAATCCTGGTCGAGCACACTGTTGATTGTCTCGCGAATGAAGCGCCCCTGGTTGTACGATGGCGTCACAATGCTCACCAAGGGCAGGGCAGGGTCGTCGATGACAGGCGCCGGGAGCTGTTCGGGCAGCGGGTAGTCGGCCCAGTTGGCTGCGGAAGCTGTCATCGCCTGCTTTCCTCGTATGTCTGAACTCCCGACCGGTACCCCTGGCGCCCGTAGCGCAGCGTGCGGTAGGCCAGCGCGACGCTATAGCCGGCGGCCTGGCGCCCGCGCGCCCAGGCGCGCGCCCATTCGCCTGAAGCCAGCGCTCGCCGCGCGGCCTGTAGGCATGCTTTGAGCATCACGCCGTAGAACAGCGCCGGCAGCCGGCGCCGGCCATACGGCTGGATCATACGCGCGATCTCATCCAGCCGGTCCAGCCCACCGCTCGCCGTCTTTGTCTCAGGGTAGATGCGCGCGCGCGCCAGCAGCTGGGGCAGGTAATGAACAGGATAGCGCAGCGCAAGCTTGATCCACAGGTCATAGTCGAGGCTGTAATGCAGGCTGGGATTCAGGCCGCCGACCTCCAGGAACGGCCCGCGCCGGAAGAACGCGGCCGGCTGCATAATAAAATCGCCGTAATGGATGAGCCGGCGTAGGCTAAACGGCTCGACATACGCGCATGCTTCGACCACTGCTCCCGCGCGGTCGATCAGCGCGGCATGCCCGTAGACCAGCGCGGCCTCTGGGTGATCCTGGAGCGCCTGGACCGCACGTGACACCGCGCCGGGCAGGTAGATGTCATCGGCGTTGAGCCAGGCCAGCAGATCGCCATGCGTCAGCCGCACGCCCTTATTGATCGCATCGCCCTGGCCGCCGTCCGGCTCGCTAATCCAGTGGAAGCGCGGGTCGCCGGCGTACTCACGCAGAATAGCTACCGTCTCGTCGGCGCTACCGCCGTCAATCACCCAGTACTCGATGTTGGGGTAATCCTGCCCCAGGACGCTCTCGATTGTCTGGCGAATAAAGTGCCCCTGGTTGTAGGATGGTGTGACAATGCTCACCAGTGGGAGCGCTCGGGCGGGAACCAGCAGCGGTGCGCCGTCGATCGGAGTTTCGGGCCGAGCTGGGCCACTAGAGGCTATCATCGGATGTGATTCCCTGCGACGCGCGGTCGCTGCGATTGAACCTTTTAGGGCGCTAGTATAGCATATATTGCCGGGGTGTATGCCGCGTGGGCGCGCGATGTGCTACCCCTGCGACCACGCAACCGCCCGCCGGATTCCCTCTTCGAGCGACACCTTTGGCTGGTAGTCGAGCAGCTCGACCGCTCGGCTGATGTCGGCGATATAGCGCGTCACCTCGCCAACGCGCTTGGCCGGCTCGACCTCGATGCGCGCCGGCACGTCCAGCGCCTGCGCGATCAGCTCGGCCATATGCACCAGCGTGTTACCCTGCCCATAGGCTAGATTGATCGTCTGGTTGACCACCTTGCCGGCCAGAAGTCGCTCGATCCCGGCCACGATCCCATCCACACAATCGTCGATATAGGTGAAGTCGAGCGTCTTCTCCTGGCCGTAGACCGTCACCGGCAAGCCCTGGCGCATCGAGCGGATGAACAGCGGAATGACCCGCTCCATGCGCTCGATGTCGTTATCGTAGCGGCCGTACACGTTCGAGAAGCGGAAGACCAGATAGCGCAGATCGTAGCAGCGCGCGTAAGCGTAGACCAGCGCCTCGCCGGCGACCTTGCTGGCTGAGTAGGGGCTCTCGGTGAAGGAGAAATCGGCGTGCTGCTCCTCGGTGATGTAGCGGTGGATGTCGCCGTAGACTTCGCGCGAGGAGGAGAAGATGAGCGGTACATTATTGACCCTGCAGTATTCAAGGACGTTAAACGTTATATTAATATTTTCAAGTGCCCTTTGGCATTGGCTGCCAGGTGGATGACAATATCGCACGTTGGATAAGGAGCACCACCAATCCCCCCGACAAAGATATGCTGCGGTGCGGCTAGATCCTGTAAGAGCGTAGGAAAGGCATCAGTCCAGGTATTCACTCGCCAATCAACACCAAAAACCTGATGGCCTTCAGCCAGCAAGCGTAGTGCCAGATTGGTGCCGATTTGCCCGCTTGATCCTGTAATTAGAACACGATAGCGTTTGCCCATCACGGCTTGTCTTTGTGGATCGTTCATTGTGGAAGACGCTTTCTTGGTAGGCCGAGTTCGCTAGCGTTGCACGCTCGGTCGATCCGCTGTTACGTTTCGCGTTTGAGCGTCACACTTCTATGCTGCCGGTGAAGTATCAGCCGTGGGGCGACCGTGTAGATCTCAGCGCGGCTCGCCTGAGCTTCCGAATGAGCGTTCGAGCTTTCCGAAGCACAAGCGCGGCGCCGTAGAATGCGCTACACTGCAAGATCGGCCATGCGCTGCCCCAGTTGCCCGAAGTGAGCGCCTGAAGCCCATAGCGCCAGCTGGTCCTGACCATCTCGTCGTAGAGAAACGCTGGCACGCGACGCCGCCCATAGCGGCGAATCATGCGCTCGAGCTCGTCGAGACGCTCCATGCCGCCGCTGCCTGTCTTCGTCTCAGGGTAGAGCCGCGCGCGCGCCAGCATCACAGGCAGGTATCGCACCGGGTAGCGTAATGCCAGCTTGATCCACAGATCATAATCCATACAGTAGTGCAGGCTGGTATCCAGGCCGCCAACATCGACAAATGCCTCGCGCCGAAAGAACGTGGCCGGCTGCACGATGTAATCGAAGCAGTGTATCAGCCGGTGCAGATCGAACGGCTCAATATAATCGCATGGGCCGATCACTCGACCGGCACGATCGATCTCCTCGGCTTGCCCATACACGAGCGCGGCCGGCGGGTGATCCTGTAGCTCTCTGACCGCGCGCGATACCGCCTGGGGGAGATACACGTCATCGGAGTTGAGCCAGGCCACGATCTCGCCGCGCGCCAGCCGAACCCCTTTGTTGATCGCATCTGACTGCCCGGCGTCCGGCTCGGAGATCCAGCGCACGCGATCGCCATAGCGCTTGAGAATCTCCAGCGTGCCATCGGTGCTGCCGCCGTCGACGACGATATACTCGATGCTGGGGTAATCCTGCATCAGCACCGACTCGATTGCCGCCTCGACGAACGCGGCCTGATTCAGCGAAGGCGTGATGATCGAGACGAGCGGTTGGTCGGAGGATATACGGCTCATGTTCTCACGTCCATGTTCAATTCAGTACGAGCTAGAGCGTGTAGCCCACCTGCCGCGCATCATTGTAGAACATCTTGACCGTGTTGTGTATCACATGATATATGCTCCTTCTCTGAAAAGTGGCAGCATTACAGCAGATATAGCCACTGAATCTACCAGTTGAGATCGGTCTCATAGCCTGTCGAGATCAAGACACCGCCGTAGCGATTCTTGAACATGCGCTTGATTTGCTCGCTGAAGTAATTGCGCCAGTCGCCGCTAATGCCCTTGCGTTCGTGCGCTCTGACATCTTCATGCCCACGCGCGCGCCCTTGTGTCAGCCGCTCGAAGCGATTTGCCAGCACCACCTCACGAAACAACGCGCGGTCGACGGCGAGCTTGCACTCATCCAGCAGCAGCGGCTCTAAGATCTCCAGATCATGTTCCAGCAGATCCTCGTAGCGAATGATGGGCTCGCCTGCCTCCTGCCAGGAGAGTTGAATACGTGCGCATCCGGGCAGCCACTCATCCATGAGCAGACGTAGCCCGGCATCAAGACTCAACGATTGTAGTCGCGCCCGCAGCGTCGCGTTTTCCAGTTGCTCGGTATGACTGAGCTTCAGGCTAAAGTACGCAGAGATCAGTGTATCGCGCAGATCGCGGATGATGACAAAGCGGCGCCATTCCAGCGGCAGCTGGACGGCCATAAATTGTTGCTCGCTGACATAGACCGTGGGATAGATCTTTCCGGGCTGAAGCGGCCAACGCAGGAATTGGTGCTCGCCAAGCTGTGGCGCGACGATCTGATCGGCGCCACAGCCTTTGAGAATCTTATAGATCCACTGCGATCCAGCCTTCCAGTGTGTGACATGGAACACCGCCGGCTGCGCGGCAGTAGTGCTGTGAAAGGCAGACGTGATGGTGGGATCAGAAGACACAGCTGGTTGGACGACAAAAGGGCGCAATTTGAGCATCCGCCCAAGCCCCCAGCGGTGGATGGTGGGCGCGACGCTTTGTGGCGCTGCGTTAGATGCTTCAACCAGGCTGATCTGGCAATCGCCGGGCAAATTAGCAAGGCCATAGTGTAAGAGCCGGCCGGCTGGGTCGAGCTCCACCTGAAACGAACTGACGTACATGACTCGGCACAGCTCTTGTAGTGATCGTCGAAATTCCTCATCGAGAATCGAACCGCCCCAATAGCAGGCATCCATATCCGCACTGGTCATGGCCAGGCCAATGGAGAAGCGATATTCACCAGGAGCAATATCCAGCCGTATGACCTGATGAAAGCGCAGCCGTGTCCCTGGTTGGACGAGGCTCGCGATCGCTTTTCGATACTGAAAGGAATTTTTGCCATGAACGAGCCGGCCCAATCCATCGTGGATCTCGACCCCACCGCCTGGCACGCCGAGCAGCTGTAGCGCCTCAAACTCATAGTAGAAGTGCGCCAACTGGCCTTGGTAGAAGAATCTAACCGCTGCTCCAGTATCATTGCATAGCGCAACTCCGATACAGCGTGCGTAGCCAGTAACCATTAGATCCGCGTGCGACAGATCGAGAAATGTAGCCGGACTTGGCCAGAAGTGTTTCTTCGATGTGATTGGATCAGTCATATTCTTGATCCTATAGAGCAGGCGGCTATCTGCTGGCTCAAGCATTGCGTTGCAGGTAGGCCTGGGTCTCGGCCAGGCCCTCATGCGAGCCGATCTCATAGAAGCGTTGTGTCACTTCGTAGCCAATCATCTGGCGCTCGCTCACCAGCGCGCTATACAGATCGGCCAGGTCGGATGGCTGGCCGGCTGGATGCGCTCGGTCGCTTCGCCGCGCAACAGCGCCCTGCCGGCGACCTTCGAGGCCGAATATGGACTTTCGGTAAACGAAAAATCGGCGTGCTGCTCCTCGGTGATGTAGCGGTGGATGTCGCCGTAGACTTCGCGCGAGGAGGAGAAGATGAGCGGTACATTATTGACCCTGCAGTATTCAAGGACGTTAAACGTTATATTAATATTTTCAAGTGCCC
>WNGB01004679.1_pt1 | contig 33902 bp, 30 predicted proteins | sample 5400681 | NCBI WGS metagenome assembly WNGB01 (sample SAMN13153367, study PRJNA577476) | soil metagenome | isolation source: 115 cm soil or saprolite under grassland replicate 2 | place: USA:California | collected 2016-06-15
GGCGGCGATCCCAGGGCCCGGCTCCACCCCTTCCGCCCGCGAACCAACTCCGCCAGCGCAACCAACTCCGCCGGCTCCCCGCTTCTCCCGTGATCGTCGCCGACTTCTTACTGTTGCAGCCGTAGAACGAGCGCGACGATCAAGGGATGGGCGCTACGGGTGCGGGGCGAGTGGGGACGGGGCGGCACGGTGGCGGCGATCCCAGGGCCCGGCTCCACCGCTTCCGCCGGCGCAACCAACTCCGCTCGTGCAACCAACTCCGCTGGCGCAACCAACTCCGCCGGCTCCCCACTTCACCCGTGATCGTCGCCGACTTCTTACGGTTGCGTCCGTAGAACGAGCGCGACGATCAAGGGGATAGACGCTGCGGGTCGGGGCGATTGGGGACGGGCGGCACAGCGGCGGTGATCCCAGGGCGGGGCGAAAACCATGGGGGCCGGCAGGGCGGCGGCGTCCCAGGGCGGGGCGAGAAGCGGGGGAGGGGCGGCAGGGCGGCGCCGATCCCAGGGCCCGGCTCCACCTTCCACCGGCGCAGCCAACTCCCACCGGCGCAACCGACTCCGCCGGCTCCCCGCTTCACCCGTGATCGTCGCCGACTTCTTACGGTTGCAGCCGTAGAAGGAGCGCGACGATCAAGGGGTGGGCGCTGCGGGTCGGGGCCAGTGGGGACGGGGCGGCACGGCGGCGGCGATCCCAGGGCGGGCGAGTCGGGACGGGCGGCACGGCGGCGGTGAACCCACGGCGGGGCGAGTGGGGACGGGGCGGCACGGCGGCGGTGATCCCAGGGCGGGGCGAGAAGCAGGGGAGGGGCGGCAGGGCGGCGGTGTCCCAGGGCCTGGCTCCACTGCTTCCGCCGGCCGCCAGCGCAACCAACTCCGCCAGCGCAACCAACTCCGCCAGCGCAACCAACTCCGCTGGCGTAACCAACTCCGCCGGCTCCCCGCTTCACCCGTGATCGTCGCCGACTTCTTACGGTTGCGTCCGTAGAAGGAGCGCGACGATCAAGGGGGACAGCAGCCCGGACGGTCCGGCGGGCGACCCCGATGGGCGCTGCGGGGGTGCGGGGCGCAAAGGGGAGGGGGCGGCGGCGATCCCAGGGCCGGGTGCGGCGGTGGCTGGATCAGGCCGGTGGCTGCGGTGCGGCGAGATGCCTGGCGAGGAAGGCGGCGATCCGCGGCTGGGAGTCGAACTGGTTGTGCCGCTTGGCGAAGCCGTGGCCCTCGTCGGCGTACACCACCAGCTCGCACTCCACGCCGCGGGCGCGCACCGCGGCGGCGATCTGCTCGGCCTCGGACAGCGGCACCCGCGGGTCGTTGGCCCCGTGCAGGATCATCAGCGGGGCTCGCAACTCGTCGATGTACGTGATCGGCGACGCCTTCACCAGGAAGTCGTGATCCTTCTCCAGCGAGCCGTACTCGCGCTCACGGTGGGCGCGCCGGTACGCGGAGGTGTTCTCCAGGAACGTGACCAGGGAGGAGATGCCGACGATGTCCACCCCGGCGGCCCACAGGGTGGGCTGCATGGTCAGGCCGGCCAGCACCATGTACCCGCCGTAGGAGCCGCCGTACAGGGCGGCCCGCGCCGGGTCCAGCCCAAGAGACGGCAGCCACGCGTGCAGTGCGGCCAGGTCGGCCACCGACTCCAGCCGCTTGCGGACGTCGTCGGCGGAGTACCACGCCTTGCCGTACCCGGTTGAGCCGCGCACGTTCGGCACCACCACCGTGTGCCCCTGCGCGACCAGCGCCTGCACCAGCGGGTTCCAGGTGCGCTGCGCCTGCGCCTCGGGGCCGCCGTGGAGGTTCAGCACCGCGGACCCGTCGCAGTCGGCGCGGCGGTAGACGAAGCATGGGACCTCGCCGCTGTCCGGGGTGGGCGCCCGGTGCAGGTCGGGGAAGACCAGGCACTCCTTGTCCAGGTCCGGCGAGGAGTCGGTCAGCCGGTGCAGCCGGCCGGCCCGCGCCGGAGCGGCGGTACCGGCCGCGGTGTACACCCAGACGTCGCCCGGCTCGATGGCGGAGGCGAACGTGACCGCCAGCCGCGACCCGTCCGGCGACCACACCGGCTCGGTCAGCCGGGCCAGCACCCCGTCGTGCGGCAGCACCACCGGCTCGCCGTCGATGGACAGCTCGTGCGCACCGTCCACGTTCCGCACCACCAGCATCCGGGTGCCGTCCGGCGACGGCCAGCCCGCCAGGTCCCATTCGTCGTCGGTCTGCTCGTACGCCCAGCTCCGGGCCGCCACGTCGTAGCGGGCGATGCCGGCGAACTCCCGACCGGAGTTGGTGGCGAAGGTGAACGAGGCCGAGTCCGGTGCCCACTCCAGCCGCCCGTACTCGGCCAGCTCGTCGGCCGGCGTGAGCTCGGCGACCTCGCCGGAGGCGGTGTCCACCAGCACGAGCTGGGTGGAGTTGGCCGGTACGGCGGGCCGGCCCAGCACGACGTACCGCTCGTCCGGCGAGACCGCGACGTCGCCCACGTAGCCGCCGCCGTCGTACAGCACCCGCTCGGTGCCGTCGGCCAGGTCGCGGGCCACCACGTCGAAGTCCACGCCGTCACGCCGGTTCGTGGTGTAGACGACCCGGCCGGGCAGCACGTCCACGAGGTGGTGGATGTACGCCTCGTCGTGCACCAGCGGCTCCAGCCGCGCATGCGGCTCGTCCAGCCGCAGCAGCGAGAGCTGATACCGCTCGGTGCCCGCGGTGTCGTGCTCGACGACGATGCTGCGCTGCCCCGGCAGGTACCGCCCGCGGCAGCCCTCGCCGATGTCGGTGAGCTGCGTCCAGTTCCCGTTCGGCGCGATCTCGTAGAGCTGGACGGTGCCGGTGTCGTCGTGCCCGACCAGCACGTGCCCGTCGGCGGACATGTCGTACGCGCGGGTGGTGCGGGCGTCGAGGAGCTGGGTGAGCGTCACCGTCATGCCCCGACCCTGCCACAGTGCGGAACCCGCTGCGTTCCGGCGGTGGATCAGGAGGTGCGGTGGCGGCCCCGGTAGTGCCGGCGATGCCGCTGCTCCCAGCCCTGTCGCCGGTCCCGGTTGACCCGGCCGCCGAGGGTGAGCAGCAGGGCCCAGAAGAGCAGCCCGACGATGATGGCGATCGTCCAGTTCACGGTTCTCCCCGTTGTTGTCGCGGGCCGCAGCCGTCCGCCCGTCGTGCGGGTGTCGGGGAGGGGCATGCGGACCGAGGGTGGATCGACTGGCCGTGCGGGGCGCCGGGAAGGTTCTGAGCGCCCCGCACCGCCATGCCGGGCACGGCCGGCCGGTGGGGACCGGTCCACCGGCCAGCCGTACCACGTCGGCGACGTCCTGGCACCGCGCGCGTCATTGCGCCCGGCACCAGATCCGCCGGCGTCTTCCGGCGTACGACGACCCTTGTCAGCCGTACGCCAGGTAGTCCTCAGCAGGTATCTCGTACCGCCCCTGGCGGTACTCGGCGAAGAACGAGGCGAAGGCTGGGTCCTCGTACTCCGTCCCCGGCCGCGGACCGCCGACCGGCTGCGCCGCTTGGCGGGTGCGCGGGCCGGTGGCAGCGGTCCAGGCGACGAGCCGGTGTAGAGGCCCAGCCATCTGTATCGCCTCCATTCCTGCCGAACACGTTGTGTAGTAAGTTGATAACTGATAGTCACCATACATGGAAACCCCGGGCCCGTTGTCTCGCTGTTGTCCGACATGCAGGAGTGCATGCAGTAGGGACGGTGCGGACGCATCCTTGCGGCCGTGCGGTCGTTAGCCCGGTGAATCCGTTCGGGGGGAGGTGGACCGTCGTGGGAACTGCCGAGCCGGCAAGCTTCAACCACCCGCTGGCACTGGTACGGCACCTGCACGGCTGGTCCTACCAGGGTCTGGTCGATGCCATAGCGCGGCAGGCGGCCCGCATGCCGCATGTCGGCAACATGGCGGCGCGCCGGGAGAAGGCCTGGCGGTGGGAGCACTGGGGGGTCGTCCCGGACCGGGACACCCAGCTCGCCCTCGCCGCCCTGCTGAACCTGCCGGCCGACCGTATCGACCTGCTCGGCTGGCCGCGTTGGCTGCCGGTCGGTGACCTGATCCGGGCGGACCTCCCGTGGACGGCGACAGGATGCCGGACCGCGCTGGCTGAAGCGTTGGAGGGAGCGATGCTGGACCGTCGTGGTTTCCTGGTGTTGTCCGGAGGCATGCTCACCGGGCTCGCCGACCAGTGGTTGTCGGTGGAGGAGGGCAAGGTCGCCGCGGCGCTGGACGGCCGCACCAGGGTGGACGGCGAGCTGGTCGGTTGGATCGAGCACCGCATCCCGATGCTGCGACGGATGGACGACCAGATCGGCGGTACGCAGCTCCGCCAGGTCGTGGACGCCGAGCTGCGCCTGGTCAGCAGCCTGCTGGACGAGGGCAAGCACACGTCCCTGGTGGGCAACCGGTTGTGCGCCGCCGCCGCGGAGCTGGGTCAGCTCGCCGGCTGGGTCTCCTTCGACGCCGGCCTGCACGCCGCGGCCCAGCGGTACTACGTGGCGGCCCTGCACGCCGCCCAGGCGGCCGGGGACCGGTCGCTCGGCGCCAACGTGCTGGCCGGGATGAGCTTCCAGGCCACCACCGCCGGCGATGCGCGGGACGCGATCTCGCTGGCGCAGAGCGCGGCCGAGGGCGCCGCCCGGGCGGCAAAGCCGCGGGTCTGGGCGATGCTGGCGGCCAGGGCGGCCCGGGCGTACGCGCTGGCCGGGGACGCCTCCTACTGCGCCGCCGCGCTGGGCCGCGCCCAGGAGGCGATGGGGCGGGTCGGGTCCGGCGAGGAGGATCCGTCCTGGATCTACTACTTCGACGAGGCCGAGTTGGCCGCCCAGGCGGGCGCATGCCGGCTGGCGCTGAAGCAGTACGACGCGGCCCAGGTGCAGCTCTGCGAGGCGCTGCGGCTGCAGGACCCGTCCTACACCCGGGACCGGACCATCTACCACGTCCGGCTCGCCAGCACCCAGCTCGCGCTCGGCGACGTGGAGCACGCCTGCGCGCTGGCCACCGACGCGCTCGAACTCGCCCGGCGGGGCAGCTCGCAGCGCAGCGCCGCCGAGATCCGCGAGTTCGGCCGCCAGTTGGAGCCATGGCGGCGCGACCCGCGGGTCAAGACGTTGAACGAAGCGCTGGACACCTTCGCGGCTTGACCGGACGTCGGGTAGCCCTGGTCACCGGCGCCGGCCGGGGGCTGGGGTTCGAGATCGCCCGGCAGTTGGCCTGCCGCGGCCTGTACCCGGTGGTGACCGCGCGGGACATCGGCCGCGCCCGGTCGTCGGTGGCGGAGCTGGCCCGGGCCGGGCTGGCCGCGAGCGCCGTGCCGCTGGACGTCGCCTCGCCGGAGAGTGTGCAGCTCGCGGTGGCCACCGTGCTGGCCACGCTGGGGCGGATCGACGTGCTGGTGAACAACGCCGGGGTGACCGACGACGGGGACCGCCCGGGGTACGCCGCCGACTTCGACCAGGTCGGCCGGACGATCGCGGTGAACCTGCTCGGTGCCTGGCGGTGCTGCGCCGAGGTGGTGCCGCACATGCGGCAGCGTGGCTACGGCCGGATCGTCAACGTCTCCAGCCGGCTGGGCTCGCTGGCCCGGATGGGTTCCGGCGAACCGGCGTACCGGGTGTCGAAGGCCGGGCTGAACGCGCTGACCCGGGTGCTGGCGGCCGAACTGGCCGGCACCGGGATCCTGGTGAACGCCGTCTCGCCCGGCTGGGTGCGTACCGCGATGGGCGGCCCGCACGCGCCGCGCACCATCGCCGAGGGAGCCGTGACGCCGGTGTGGCTGGCCACGCTGACCGACGACGGCCCGACCGGCGGGTTCTTCTGCGACGGCCGGCCGACCCCCTGGTGACCCGCCGGCTCCCGGCTCCCGTCCGGCGGGGCGACCGGCAGGCTGCGTCAGCGGGCGGCGAGGTAGGCGAGGATGCCGTCCGCGATGGCGAGCGCGGCGCGCTGCCGGCCCGCGGCGGACTCCATCCGGGCGGCGTCGGCCGCGTCGCGCATGTTGCCGCACTCGATGAAGACCGTCGGCCGCAGCGACAGGTTGAGCCCGGCCAGGTCGCCGCGCAGGTCGTACCCGTTCCAGCCGATGTACGTCGACGGCCCGAAGCCGGACTCGGCGCGGAACCGGTCGTGTACCGCGACCGCCAGCCGGTGCGACGCCGCCGCGACGGCGACCCCGGCTGGTGGCTGCGCCGCCTCGATCACGTGGAAGCCGTGCCCGCCGTCGTGCCCGTCCGCGTGGATCGCCACCACCGCGGCCGCGCGCCTTGTGTTGCCGAACGCCGCCCGGTCGTTCACGCACGGGCCCACGCCGGTGTCACTGCCCCGGGTGAGCAGCACCGTCACCCCGCGCGCCGCCAGGATCGCCCGGGCGCGCAGCGCGACGTCGAAGTTGTAGGCGTGCTCGGGGTACCCGTCCAGGCTGGCCGTGCCGGTGGTGTTGCACGGCTTGTACTGCCCGAAGCCCGCCGGCACCAGCTGGTTGATGATCTCCGGATGGCTGGCGTTCCCGCCGTTGTGCCCCGGGTCGAGCACCACCACGGCGCCGCCGGGCACCGCAGCGGTGCCGCGGCTGGGCGCCGGCGCGGACCGCGTCGCGCTCCGGGTCGGCCGGGCCGACGGGGTGGGCCGCCTCGTCGGGCTCGGCCTTGCCGGCAGCGGCCGACCCGGCGTCGGCGAGGCCGACGGGGGGCTCGCGGAGGGCATGGTGGAGCCGGCCTGCGGGGGCCCGGCGGCGGCTCCCGAGCAGGCGGCGGATGCGCTCGCCACGGCCAGGGCGAGCGCGGCGACGGCGTGACGGCGCTGCACGGCGTACAGCGTGCCATCTGCGGTCCCGCGGCGGCGGATAGGCTGCGGTAGTACGCCCGAGAGCAGCCGTAGGGAGACGCCCGTGGGACCCGGCCAACCGAACCTGCAGGAGATCATGAAGCAGGCGCAGAAGATGCAGGAGCAGATGCTCGCGGCTCAGCAGGAGCTGGCCGACGCCCAGGTCTCCGGGCACGCCGGCAACGGGCTGGTGACCGCGACGGTGACCGGCTCGGGCGAGCTGCTCAGCGTGGCGATCGACGCCAAGGTTGTCGATCCGGACGACGTGGAGACGCTGCAGGACCTGGTGGTGGCCGCGGTCCGCGACGCGAACCGGCAGGCGCAGCAGCTCGCGGCGGAGAAGATGGGCCCGCTGACCGAGGGCCTGGGTGGGCTGGGCGGCGCCGGCGGCGTGCCCGGGCTGCCGTTCTAGGGCCGGCGCGGACCCGCCGGTGTACGAAGGCGCCATTCAGGACCTGATCGACGAGCTCGGGCGGCTGCCCGGGGTTGGGCCCAAGAGCGCGCAACGGATCGCGTTCCACCTGCTGGCCGCGGACCCGGCGGACGTGCTGAGGTTGGCCAACGCGCTGACCCGGATGAAGAACGAGGTGCGGTTCTGCCGCGTCTGCGGGAACGTGGCCGAGGCTGAGGAGTGCCGGATCTGCCGCGACCCGCGGCGGGACGTCGCGGTGATCTGCGTCGTCGAGGAGCCGAAGGACGTCGTCGCGATCGAGAAGACGCGCGAATTCCGCGGCCGGTACCACGTGCTCGGCGGGGCGATCAGCCCGATCGACGGCATCGGCCCGGACGATCTGCGGGTGCGCGAGCTGATGCAGCGGCTGGCCGACGGGTCGGTGACCGAGCTGATCCTGGCCACCGACCCGAACCTGGAGGGCGAGGCGACCGCGACCTACCTGGCCCGCCTGGTCAAGCCGATGGGGCTGGCCGTCACCCGGCTGGCCAGCGGGCTGCCGGTCGGCGGCGACCTGGAGTACGCCGACGAGGTCACCCTTGGGCGGGCGTTCTCCGGTCGCCGCCGCCTCGACGTCTGACCGCTCCCCGGTCACAGGCGGGACTCGCGCAGCTCCCAGGTGCGGGCGCCGTCGGTGGACACCAGGATCGCCAGCACGCCGTCCGGCTGCGGGATCTCGGCCGGCACGATGGCGTACAGCGTGCCGCCGACGCTCTGGCCCACGGACGCCAGATCGGCCCACCGGCCGTACACCCGCACCCGGGACAGCGGCACGGTACGGGCACCACCGTCCACCGTGCGCAGCGGAGAACGCAGCGAGTACACCAGCTCGCCGTCGGGCAGCATCCGGACCACCTTCATTGTCCCGATGTCGGGGATCCCGCTCACGTCCGCCGGCACCGGCACCCGTACCCAGTCGGCTCCCGGCCGGTCCAGCCGCCACATGTCGGTCAGCCGGCCCTGGTTGTCGCCGAGCCCCAGGTACATCCGCTCCGTCGCCGGATCGGTCAGCACCACAACCACGGCGGCCAGCACCTCGGGCGGCGGCGCGAGCGGCCGCCAGGTCAGGCCCCGGTCGTCTGTGTAGCGGAGGCTGGGCCGGTCGCCCTCGGTGCCGGCCAGCACCAGCCGGTGGCCGGGTCCGGCGCCGACCGGCCAACTGTCCCGCACCGTCGGCCCGGGCGGCTGGTGGACCAGTGGCCGGGCCCGGTTGGTCAGCGGGTCGAACGCGGCCAGCTTCCCGCGGTCGACCAGCACCGTCCACCCGGCCGGGACCGTCCGGGTCGCCGGACCCGGTACCAGCCGGTCCGGCAGCACCGTCCAGTGCCGGCCGCCGTCCGCGCTGGCATACCGGTCCGAACCCATCGAGATGACCACGCCGCCGGTCTCGGTGACCGTGTCGATCCCCGTCTGCTCACCCGGGCCGTTGTCCGCCGGGCTCGGCACCCGCCGCCAGGTACGGCCGCCGTCGTCGGTGGCGAGCAGCGTGGCGTGCGCCGCGCACCGGAACCCGGAGTCCCGGCAGCGGAGCACCGCCGCGAAGCCGTGCTCGGTGGAGGCGAAGCCGATGCCGCGCACGCTGAGCTGGCTGCTCACCGTCGCCGGTGCCGTGGTCCGGGTGGCCGGCGGCGCGGTGAGCCGGCCGGCGACCGGCCGGGCCAGCAGCAGTCCGACGCCGAGCACCGCCACGACGGCGGCGGCCGCCGCGTGCCGCCGCCGCTGGCGGCGCCGGGCTGCCCGTTGCACGAGCCGGTCGAACGGCGCCCGCCGCTCCAGGGCGGCCGGCTCGACCACCGCCTCCACGGCCTCGCGGAGGTCGGCCAGCCGGTCAGACATCGGGCACCTCCTGGTGCTCGGCGCGGGTGTCGTCGGCGAGCAGTTCGGCCAGCCGGGCCCGGCCGCGGGACAGCCGGGCCTTCACGGTGCCGACCGCCACGCCGGTGAGCTCGGCGATCTCGTCCACCGGCAGGTCGGCCAGGTGGTGCAGCGCGACCGCCTCGGCCTGGACCGGCGGCAGCCGGCGCAGCGCGGCAACCACCGCGACGTGGTCCGGGGACAGCCCCGGCACGGTGTCGATGCCCGGCGGGACGCGCCGCAGCAGCCGGTCCAGGTGCGCGCGCCGCCGCAGCCGCCGCCGGGCCACGTTCAGCGCCACCACCCGCAGCCACGCCTCCGGGTTGTCCACCCGGGCGAAGCGCCGCGGCGCGGCCAGCGCCCGGACGAACGCCTCCTGCACGGCGTCCTGCGCCTCGCCGAGGTCGTCGGTGACGCCGTAGAGCTGGCCGACCAGCCGCCGGTAGCAGCCGTCGTACAGCTCGCGCAGCGTCTCGACCGCCGAGCCGGGGCGGGATCTCACGCCGTCCAGGCTCCCCTTCCCGGCCACGTCCGTCACGCAGACACGAGTCACGGGCGGGCGCCGAGGTTGCGGGTACGCAAAAGCGCCCCGCGGCTCGGCGTTGCCGCGGGGCGCTGGTTCATTCGCTCCAACTGGAAGGTCAGGTTACTGTTTCGCGCCGAACCTGACCAAGACCACCGGATCCACGACCCGTACCGGCCCGTTATGAATGCTGGTCGGGGCCACGATGCGCCCGGTTGACCGCGCTGACCACGGCCTTCAGCGAGGCGGTGACGATGTTCGCGTCGATGCCGACGCCCCACAGGGTGCGCCCGGCCACCTCGCACTCCAGGTACGCGGCCGCACGCGCGTCCCCGCCGGAGGACATGGCGTGCTCGGTGTAGTCCAGTACCCGCACCTCGTACCCGGTCGACCGGAGCGCGTCCACGAACGCCGCGATGGGGCCGTTGCCGGTGCCGTTCAGCATGCTCGGCGCGCCGCCCACCCGCACCTCGACGGAGAGCGCGTCCTGCTCCTCCACCGCGCTGGAGGTGTGGTGCGTGAGCAGTTCCACCGGGCCGCCGCCGGCCAGGTACTCCGCCTCGAAGAGCCGCCACATGTGCGCCGCGTCGATCTCGCCGCCGTCGGTGTCGGTCACCCGCTGGATCACCTGGCTGAACTCGATCTGCAGCCGGCGCGGCAGCTCCAAGGCGTGCTCGTACTTCATGATGTACGCCACGCCGCCCTTGCCGGACTGGCTGTTGACCCGGATTACGGCCTCGTACGAGCGGCCGACGTCCTTGGGGTCGATGGGCAGGTACGGCATTTCCCACCGCTGCTCGTGGACCGGTACGCCGGCCGCCGCGGCGTCCGCCGCCAGCACCTCGAACCCCTTCTTGATCGCGTCCTGGTGCGAGCCGGAGAACGACGTGTAGACCAGGTCGCCGGCGTACGGGTGCCGTTCGTGCACGCCGATCTGGTTGCAGTACTCGACGGTGCGGCGGATCCCGTCGATGTCGGAGAAGTCGATCCGCGGGTCGATGCCCTGGCTGAACAGGTTCATCCCCAGGGTGACCAGGTCCACGTTGCCGGTGCGCTCGCCGTTGCCGAACAGGCAGCCCTCGATCCGGTCCGCGCCGGCCATCAGGGCCAGTTCGGCGGCGGCCACCGCGGTGCCCCGGTCGTTGTGCGGGTGCAGCGACACGCACACCGACCCGCGCCGGCTGATGTTGCGGCAGAACCACTCGATCTGGTCGGCGTACACGTTCGGGGTGGCCATCTCCACCGTGGCCGGCAGGTTGAGGATGATCTCCCGGTCCGGCTCCGGCTGCCAGACGTCCATCACGCCCTCGCAGACCTCCACCACGAAGTCCAGCTCGGTGCCGGTGAAGATCTCCGGTGAGTACTGGTACCCGAAGTCGGTGCCGACCAGCAGCTCCTCGGCGTACTTCATCACCGCCTCGGTGCCCCGGGTGGCGATCGCCCGGCACTCGGTCCGGTCCACCCCGAACACCACCCGGCGGAACAGCGGCGCGGTCGCGTTGTACATGTGCACGTTCGCCTTGGCCGCGCCGACCAGGCTCTGCACGGTGCGCTCGATCAGCTCCTCGCGGGCCTGGGTGAGCACCGAAATGGTCACGTCCTCGGGCACGATGCCGTCGGCGATGATCTGCCGGACGAAGTCGAAGTCGGTCTGGCTGGCCGCCGGGAAGCCGACCTCGATCTCCTTGTACCCCAGGCGTACCAGTAGCTCGAACATGGCGCGCTTGCGGGCCGGGCTCATCGGGTCGATCAGCGCCTGGTTGCCGTCCCGCAGGTCGGTGGACAGCCAGCGTGGTGCCCTCGTGATGGTGTTGATGGGCCACCGGCGGTCCGGGAGGTCGATCGGCGGGAACGGCCGGTAGCGGTGGATCGGCAGGCTGGACGGTTGCTGGGTGTTGCGCGGCTGAATGGGCACCGGTGCTGCTCCTGTGGTGGGTACGGAGGTGACCGGCGCAGCACGGCGACCCGCGGCGAGGGAGGCCGGCCTAGGAAGGGGCCCCGCCGCGGCTGCTAAGGAGCAGGCTCCGCAGACGCATGACAGGCAGAGTGTAACCGACCCCGGTGTGCCGCCCCGACGGACGGTCATCCGACCGCGGCTCCCGGTCCCGCGGGATGTGCTTGGTGGGTCACCCGGCACATCCCGCGGTCCGGGAGTTCAGCTACGCCGGCCGGCGGCCTTCCGGGCCGGCGGCGTCCGCTTCCTCACGCGCGCAGGTTCCTTCTGCCCGGCCTTACCGGCCCCGCCACCGTCCACGGTGGACTTCCTCGGTGCCGCCCTGCCGGCCGGCACCTGTTTGGCGACGGCCTTGACCGGCTCGACCCGGTCCGCCGGGCCGGCCGGCACCTGTTTGGCGACGGCCTCGACCGGCTCGACCGGGTCCGCCGGGTCGGCCCGCCCCTGCTTGCACGGCGGCCTTCGCCGGTCGGCGCCGCTTTCGGGCGGGCACCACCGCGACATCCTGCGCCGGATCACCGTCCGTGGCTGCCGTTGCCTCGGGAGCGGCAACCACGGGTTCGACGATCTCGGCCGCGACGACCTCGGTGACGGCGCCGTCCGCAACGGCTCCGTCCGGGGCTGCATCGTCCGGTGCAGCCCCGTCCGAGGGAACCTCCGGCAGTTCGACGGTCCCGTCCGGCGCTGCGTCGTCGGGTGCAGCCCCGTCCGAGGGAACCTCCGGCAGTTCGACGGTCCTGTCCGGCCGACCGCGCGGGCCGGCCGGTTCGGGCGTGTCGGTCGCGCCGTCAGGCGTCGACCTCCACGTCCTCCAGTTCCGCCTGATCGCGGCCACTTTTGCGCCCCCTCAGCGCAGGCACCTTCGGGGAGCGGCCGAGCATGATCTCGCCGAGTGCGGCCAGTGCTTCGTCGAGCTGGCTGGTGAGCCGGGCCTCGGACTCGCTGTTGGTGGCCCGCAGCGTGGTGCCGATCTCCTCGCGGTCGGGCCGGGCGACGACGCTGCCCTCGATCTTCTCGATGCCCTGCTCCACGACGCCGGACAGCGTGGTGACCTCGGCCTTGACGTTGTCCTCCATCGTGTCCAGCCGGATGGTCACCGACTCCAGCCGCTGGGTAAGGGCCTCCAGCCGGGCGGCCAGGTCGTCCAGCCGCTCGCTCGGGTCCAGGCCGGGCTGGGTGAGCAGCTCGTCGAACCGGGCCTGCATGCCGCCGCCCAGGTCGTCGAACCGACGGTGCAGCGACGGCACGTCCAGCTCGTGCGGCAGCGCCTCGAGCAGGCTGGACTGCCGGGACACGGTCGAGTCCACGTCGTCCAGCCGGCTGTGCAGGTGGGTCAGTCGGTCGTTCAGGCCGTCCAGCCGACCGGAGACGCCGTCGAAGCGGCCGCTCACGCCCTCGAGCCGGGCGTCGAGCTGCTCGATCGGCCGGGACATCCGGTCCACCAGGTTGGACATCGTGGAGTTGACGCTGGCCAGCACCTGGTCCTGCGCATCGATGCGGGCCAGCGCCTCGCTCAGGCGCTCGGCGATGACGCCTACCTCGGTGCGGTCAGGGAGTTGCTGCAGCCGTTCCTGCACGCCGCTGACGCCGTCCTGGAGCACCGGCAGCCGCGCGCTACCGTCGTTCGCGAACGTCTCGACCGATCGCAGTCGCGAACGGACATCGTCCAGTGAGTCGTAGAACTGGCGCTGTTCCCGGTCGCGGAGCTCCGCGGCCTTGCTGAGCATCTGGCGCATCTTGTCGAAGCCGACGGGTCCGGTCGCGACCATGTCGTCCACAGGGAGAACCCTCTCTTGCAGCTAGGCGGTCGGCGCGCTCGCCGCCCGAGGGCAGGCGGGAGCGGAGGGGAGGACTGGTACGACGCCGGGGGACAGGGGCGCGCACACGGCATCCACTTCTATCCCCGAAGCCCACAGGCTACTGGCGCCGTCAAGGCGGTCCCGCGCGGCCCCCGCGCAGACCGGACCGGACACCCGGGCACTGCGCCGATCGGGTGACACTATTGCCGCAACAGTTACGGGTCGGGAGGCTTCGCCGCGGAGCACGTATCCGGGCGTATCACGGCGTATCCGGACCGCGGGGGCGGAGGTGAGTGGGTGCCGCGACTTCGAGTCGGAGGCATGGCCGTGGCGGTTGCCGCGCTGGCCGCCGTGGCCGCGGCGTGCTCCGCGGATCCGGCCCGGCCCGCACTGCCGCCGGCGGCGCCGACCGGCACCTCGGCCGCCGGGCCGGGCGGCACCGCGGTCGCGCCGGACGACCGGCACTCCGCCCGCCCGGACCCGGCCACCGACCGGACGGAGTCCACCGCGCGGGGCAGCAGCCCGCTGGCCGTCCGCGCCGGCCGGCCGGCCGACCGCGCCAGGGCCGGGGTCTACGACGCCTACCTGGCCTGGCTGCGCGCGTACCTCGGTGCCTACGCCGCCCCGGACGCCCGGGCGGACCCGCTGGCCGCGGTGGCCACACCGGGGATCCGGGCCGGGGTGCGGGCCCAGGTCGCCCGGATGGTGGCGCTCGGGTACGCGGAGTACGGGCCGGTCACGGTGTCGCCCCGGGTCACCGCCGTGGCGGCGGGACGGTCCGCGCGGGTGCAGTCCTGCCTGGACCTGCGGAAGCTGGCGATGCGCGACGCGTTCGGTCGGCTGGACTACTACGAATCCCTCAAACTAGCCATCACAACGTTTATCTGGTCAAATGGCCGGTGGTTGGTCACCAGCGACGAGAAGCGCAGCGTGACGAGGTGTTAGTGCCAGGCATCCGAAACGTGTGGCGCACCGCGCGGATCCTCGGGTCCGCCGCGGCGGTGGCCGCCCTGGTGGCCGCCCTGGGGACCGCGCTTGGGACCGGCGCCGACCGGGGCGCGATGGCCGCGTCGGCGGAGCCCGAGATCGTGCTCGAGCCGGGGACGGCCGAGCAGGTCACCATCGACGACGCGCACTGCGGAGTCGGCGGTGCGGGCGGGTCGGTGCCGACGGCGGGCTGCCAGCAGGGGCACCCGGAGCACGGCCCGGACCTGCCGCCGCCCGGCTCGCCGGACACGCCCGACCCGGGGCCGGTGGCCGACGACGACATCTACGACGCATCCGCCGACCCCGCGCTGCGCAGCGAGAACGAGGTCCTGGACGACCTCACCCCGGACAGGTTCTACGAGGTGGAGCCGACCTTCCGGTTCGTCGCCGGGGGCACCAGCACGTGGCCGGTGGTCGTCCGGGAGGGCGCCGGCGGCTCGGTGCGGCGCATCGGCAGGCTCGTGCCGGCGCAGACCGCCCCGTGCGGCTACGTGCCGAACCCGGACACCGGCACGGTGTACCAGAGCAGCCGCCGCTGGTGGGCCAGCCGCCCGAACCACCACATCTACAAGTACGACCACGTGCCGCCGCTGCGGGCCGCCCGCCGCCACCGCGAGGACCCGGGCACCTGGTTCCACTACCTGTGCGGCGCGCAGACCCCGGCAAGCATCGCCGGCCCGCCGGACGGGTCGAAGTCCGGCGTGCAGGGCGACTACTACGGTCACCCGCACTGGGTGTACTCCTCGACCATCCGCGACCCGGGCGCGCTGCGCCGGGTGGAGACCGGCATCGCCGGCTTCAAGGCGGCCGCCGCCGAGCTCACCACCGCACAGACCAGCCCGGCGCGGGTCGGCGTGGTGAACCTGGACACCTGGGTGTGGGCCGACCCAGGCACGTTCGACCTCCAGGTGGGCCCGATCGGGGTGCACGCGCAGGCCACCGGCGTGGTGATGTCCGAGCGCGCGGGAGTCGGCCGCGGCGACGTCCAGGTGTACGACTCCGACCCGGCGACGGCCGGCTGCTCGACCGGCGGCCAGCCGTGGACCCGGGACGCGCACCCGAGCGCCCGGGACCTCTGCTACCTGCGCTTCCTGCACCCGACCGGTCCGGGGCAGCGGTACACGTTCCGGTTCTTCGTCCGGTGGCGGGTCACCGTGGACGGCGCGTCGGTCACCGCCTGGACCTCCTACAGCCGCAGCTTCGACGTCCGGGAGACCCAGGTCGTGGTGGGCGAGCCCGGCCGGTAGGCGTCAGCGCAGGTAGAGCGACTCGCCGTACCGCTTGGAGAAGGAGAACTCGCGCACCCTGCGCCGCTCCCGGCGGCCCTTCTCCCCCGCGCGCAGATGTTCGGGCAGCGTCCCGGGATCGGCGAGGTAGCCGACCACGACCACCGCGTACGGCCGGACGTGGTCCGGCACGGCGAACGCGATGGACGCCTTGTCCGCATCGAACCCGCCGAGCTGGTGTGCCACCAGGCCCTCGTCCTGCGCCTGCAGGCTGAGCTGCGCCACGGCCAGCCCCAGCTCGTACGGCGACTGCGGCATCGCGGTGCCGTCCGGCGCGTGGGTCACCGCACAGGCCAGGATCATCGCGGCGGCGTTGCCGGTCCACACCTGGTTGTTCTCGAACAGCACCCGGTGGATGGCGCCGAACGTCTCGTCGCCGCGCCGGCCGACCAGGAACCGCCACGGTTGCCGGTTGCCGAAGGACGGGGCCCACCGGGCCGCCTCCAGGATCGCGACGAGCTGGCCGTCGGAGATCGTGCGGGACGGGTCGAGCGCGCGCGGGCTCCAGCGCTCCGCGATCAGCGGGTGCAGCGGGACGTCACTCGGACAGGTACGGCGTGTGGCCACGTGGTTCCTTCGGATCGCAGGGTCGTGCCGCTCACGATAGGGCGTCCGGCGCGTTGATCATGACATTTCCCGCAGCCGCTGCCCGAGTTGTACCTGTTGGCGCCCGGACAGCCACCGGATCCACACGGGAGGGGGAGTGATGCCGGCGGCCGGTAGGCTGTGGCGGCACCAGATCGTACGGAGAGAGAGGGTCACGTTGGGGGTCGTCGTTCAGAAGTACGGCGGCTCCTCGGTCGCGAACGCCGAGAAGATCAAGCGCGTGGCGGAGCGCATCGTCGCCACCCGCCGCGAGGGCCACAACGTCGTGGTCGCCGTCTCCGCCATGGGCGATACGACCGACGAGCTGCTCGACCTTGCCCGCCAGGTGTCCGGCCTGCCGCCGCCGCGGGAGCTGGACATGCTGCTCACCGCCGGCGAGCGCATCTCGATGTCGCTGCTCGCGATGGCGATCAACTCGCTGGGCTACCAGGCGCGGTCGTTCACCGGCTCGCAGGCCGGCGTGATCACCGACTCGGTGCACGGCAAGGCCCGGATCATCGACGTCACGCCCGGCCGCATCCAGCAGGCGCTGGACGACGGCGCGATCGCCATCGTGGCCGGCTTCCAGGGGGTGTCGCAGGACACCAAGGACGTCACCACGCTGGGCCGCGGCGGCACCGACACCACCGCGGTCGCGCTGGCCGCGGCGCTGTCCGCGGACGTCTGCGAGATCTACACCGACGTGGACGGGGTGTTCAGCGCCGACCCCCGGATCGTGCCGCGGGCCCGCCGGCTGGAGGCCATCAGCTACGAGGAGATGCTCGAGATGGCGGCCTGCGGGGCCAAGGTGCTGCACCTGCGCAGCGTGGAGTACGCCCGCCGGTACGGCATCCCGGTGCACGTGCGCTCGACGTTCTCGACCAAGCCCGGTACCACCGTGACCGGGACCATGGAGGAGCTGCCGATGGAGCAGGCGATCATCACCGGCGTCGCGCACGACCGCAGCGAGGGCAAGATCACCGTGGTCGGCGTGCCGGACAAGCCCGGCGAGGCGGCGGTGATCTTCGAGGCCATCGCCCTGGCCGAGGTCAACATCGACATGATCGTGCAGAACATCTCCACCCACGGCACCGGCCGTACGGACATCTCGTTCACGCTGCCGGTCACCGACGGCCGAACCGCGATGGCGGCGCTGCACCGGGTGCAGGACACCGTGGGGTTCGAGGGCCTGCTCTTCGACGACCACATCGGCAAGGTCTCGCTGATCGGGGCCGGCATGCGGTCGCACCCCGGGGTCTCGGCCACCTACTTCCGCGCGCTCGCCGACGCGGGGGTGAACGTGGAGATGATCTCCACCTCGGAGATCCGGATCTCGGTGGTGTGCCGGGACACCGACCTGGACACCGCGGTCCGGGCGCTGCACGACGCGTTCGAGCTCGGCGGCAACGAGGATGCGGTGGTGTACGCGGGGACCGGCCGATGATACGTACGCGGGCCGCGCTTCGCGGGCCCGCCGCTCGGTCGGGTCCAGAACAACCCGTGGCCGGCGGGGCAGGTCGGGTGGGCGGGGAGGGGTGGGGGCTGTGAACGTGGGGCGGAAGCCGACGCTGGTGGTGGTGGGGGCGACCGGTGCGGTGGGGACCGTGATGCTGTCGATCCTGACCGAGTGGGCCGCCACGGGGCGCAACCCGTGGGGCGAGATCCGGCTGGTCGCCTCGCCGCGCAGCGCCGGACGGCGGCTGTCGGTGCGCGGCGAGCAGGTCGAGGTGCGCGCGCTGTCGGCGGAGGCGTTCGACGGCGTGGACATCGCGATGTTCGACGTGCCGGACGAGGTGTCCGCGCAGTGGGCGCCGGTGGCGGCCGGCCGCGGCGCGGTCGCGGTGGACAACTCCGGGGCGTTCCGGATGGACGCCGACGTGCCGCTGGTGGTACCCGAGGTGAACCCGGACCGGATCGCCGACCGCCCGCGCGGAATCATCGCCAACCCGAACTGCACGACGCTGACCATGATGGCCGTGCTCGGCGCGCTGCACCGCCGCTGGACGCTCACCGAACTGGTGGTCGCGTCCTACCAGGCGGTGTCCGGGGCGGGCGCCGCCGGACCGGAGCGGCTGTACGACGAGATCGCCGCGGTGGCCGGTGACCGCACGCTGGGCACCGTGGCGGGCGACGTGCGCAAGGCGGTGCCCGACGGCCCGTCGCCGTTCCCGGCCCCGCTGGCGCTGAACGTGGTGCCCTGGGCGGGCTCGGTGAAGCCGGACGGCTGGTCGAGCGAGGAGCTGAAGGTCCGCAACGAGTCGCGGAAGATCCTCGGCATCCCGGACCTCAAGGTGTCCGCGACCTGTGTCCGGGTCCCGGTGGTGACCACCCACTCCCTGGCCGTGCACGCCAGGTTCGGCTCGCCGCTGTCGGTGGCGCAGGCGCGGGCCGAACTGGAGCAGGCGCCGACCGTTGTGGTGGTGGACGACCCGGCCGCCGGGGTGTTCCCGACCCCGGTGGACGTGGTGGGCACCGACCCGACCTACGTCGGGCGGATCAGGCAGGCGCTCGACTTCCCGAACACACTGGACCTGTTCGTGGTGGGTGACAACCTGCGCAAGGGCGCCGCGCTGAACACCGCGGAGATCGCGGAACTGGTCGCTGCCGAGCTCACCCGCTGACCGCGGAAGTCCCGAAAGCAGCGTCACCTCTTCCAAACAGCCCTCGTTGAGTACGTTGAGTAATGATCATTTACTGAACGTAGGCAACGGGGAGAGCGGTGTCGGAGATCCGGGAGAGGTGGCCGCGTTCCGCCCGTTCAGGGCCGGCGGTCCACCCCGGGGCCCGTCCCGCGCCGCACGCGCATGCACCCTGACGAAGCCTGCCCCCCGCCTCTGTCCACTGTGGATCGTCCACAGTGGACGACGGTCGGCGAGCCGCCCGGCTTGCCCGACTGAGCACGCCAAGCACGACCGGAATCCCCCTCGCATCGACACGCTCCGCGCGTGCGGGCGGCGCGTGCCGCCTGGCAACACTCGTTCACTAGGAGGGTTCGTACAGTGCAGATCAAGCGTCATGGTCTACGCGTCACCATGCTCGCGACCGCGTTCCTCACCGTGGCCGGTGCCGGCTCGGCCTACGCTGGCGACACCAGCGACAACTACGGCGTCGGGGGCGGCAACCAGGTGCCCGCGCCGATCAGCGTCGCCGGTGACGTGTGCGGCAACTCGGTCGCCGCGGTCGGCACGGCGGGCGCAGGGTGTGAGGGCGGCGCCTCGGCGACGTCCACGGCCAACTCCGGCCGCACCACCTCCGGCAACTTCGGCGGCGCCGACGGCAACCAGGTCGCCGCCCCGGTCGCGACCGCCGCCAACGTCTGCGGCACGGCGCTCGCCGTGGTCGCCACGGCGCTCGCCGGCTGCGCCGGCGGGGCCGACGCCACGGCGAGCACGAGCGGCGGCCCCGGCACCACCTCGGAGAACTACGGCCTCGCCGACAGCAACCAGGGCAGCGCCCCGGCCGCGGCGGCCGGCGACTTCTGCGGCAACGCGGGCGGCGCGCTGGGCACGGCGCTGGCCGGATGTGAGGGCGGCGCCCTGGCGGCCGCCGACGCCCCGTCCGCGGGCGACACCACCGCGAACTACGGCGTCGGCCGCGGCAGCCAGGCCGCCAGCCCGAACGGGTACGCCTACACCGGCTGCGGCAACGCGGTGGGCAACGCGATGGCCGGCTGCACCGGCGGGGCCAACTCCACCGCGGGCGGCCAGACCAACGCCACCCAGGGCCTGCCGAACCTGCCGGCCAGCGCCCCCGCCGGCGTTCCCGGCGTGTCGGCGCTGCCCGCCCTGCCGGCCGCCGGCCCGGCGCTGCCCGGTGCGCCGGGGCTGCCCGCGGGGGCGGCCCAGCCGGCGGCCGTCCCGCAAGTGCCGGCCGGGTTGCCGCAACTGCCCGCCCTGCCGGCCGCGGCGCCGCACCTGCCCGCCCTGCCGGGCGGTGTCCCGGCCGGTGTCCCGGACATGCCGCTGACGGGCCTGCTGCCGCTCGGGCTACCGGTCCCGGGCCTGTAGCAGCACCACCGCACCGGGGTCGGCCCTCGACCCCGCTACATAGAACAGGCCGGGCCCGGTCGGACCCACGCGGGATCCGACCGGGCCCGGCCAGGTGCTCAGCCGGCCGGCAGGTGGCGGCGCAGGAAGTCGAGCTGCGCGGCCATCTGCCGGATCTGCTCCTCCACCACGATGCTGCCGTGGCCCGCCTCGAACCGGTACACCTCGTGCGGCACGCTCCGGCCGGCCAGCCGGGCCAGGTAGTTCTCGATCTGCCGGATGGGGCAGCGGGCGTCGTTCTCCCCGGCCAGCACCAGCACCGGGGCGCGCACCCGGTCGACGTAGCTGATCGGCGAGCACCGCTGGTACACCTCGGGCACATCCTCCGGCGCGCCACCGAACAGCGCGCGGTCCAGCGACTTCAGCGCGTCCATCTCGTCGGCGTACGCGACCACGTAGTCCGCCACCGGCACCATCGCCAGCCCGAGCGCCCACCGGTCCGGCTGGGTGCCCAGGCCGAGCAGGGTGAGGTAGCCGCCCCACGAGCCGCCGGCGATGGCACACCGGTCCGGATCGGACAGTCCACTGTGGACAGTCCAGTCGTGGACCGCGGCGACGTCGTCGAGCTCCGTCAGCCCCGGCCGGCCGATCAGCCCGTCCCGCCAGGCCGCCCCGTAGCCGACCGAGCCGCGGTAGTTCACCTGCACGACGCAGTAGCCGGCGTCGACGTATGCCGCCCGGCCCGGGCTGAACATGTCAGCGTCCAGGCTGTGCGGGCCGCCGTGCAACACGAAGATCGTCGGGTACGGCCGGTCACGCGGCGGGCGGGACACCAGGGCGTGGATCCGCCCGCCCGGCCCGTCCACCCAGGCGTCCTCGACGTCCACACTGGACGGTGCCGCCTCGCCCGGCGGGCGCAGCACCACGGCGCCGGTGCCGGACCGGACCACCGGCGGCGAGGACGCGCTGGACCAGGCGAACTCGACGGTGCCGTCCGGCCGCACGGTGGCGTCCTCGACCACCCCGCCCGGGGTGTCCACCGCGGACAGCTCGCCGCTGCCGAGGTCGTACCGGTACAGCTCGGTGCGGCCGGCCAGCGAGTGGCTGACCAGAACCGCCGCGCCGTCGGGGTACCAGCCCGCGGACAGCTCGCCGGGCAGGTCGATCGCCAGCTCGTGCTCGGTGCCCGCTATCGGATCCCAGACCAGCGACTCCTGCCGGCCGCGTCGCTCGTGCGCGACGAGCACCCGGTTGTCACCGGCGGCCGGCGAGAAGCCCAGCGGGCTGAGGCTGCGATCCGCGCCGTCGTCGAGGTCGGCCACTGTGGCGCCGTCGGCGGTACGCACCACGCGCAGCGCCGGATGCAGCAGGTCGCCGCGCTCGGAGTGCACGATGCAGGCCAGCTCATCGTCGTGCGACAGCCCGGCCACCTCGGCGAACTCGGCGTGCGCGTAGATCAGCCGCGGCTGCTCGCCGTACGCTCCACAGTGGATGGAGACGCCCTGCCCGGCGGTGCTGCCCACCGCGACCGCCTTGCGGCCCAGCGCGAGGCCGGCGTCGTACGCCGCGGGCTGCCCGGGGACCGCCGGCTCTGCCGGACCGCCGCCGGCGAACGGCTCGCGCCGCCAGATGCCCAGCTCGTCGCCGTCGGTGTCGTCGAACCACCAGATCCAGTCGCCGGCCGGGTCGATCGCCCCGTACCGGGTGCCGTTGCGGCGGTCGGTGACCCGACGGTGCGCACCGGTCGAACGATCCCAGGCGTACAGCTCGCGGCGGCCGGAGGCGTTGGAGAGGTACAGGCAGCGGTCCGGTGCGTCGGCCGCCCAGGATGGCAGGAAGACACGCGGAGCGCGGAACCGGGCGGCCCAGCGGGTTTCGTCGGTCACGCCCGTGACAATACGGGCGGCCACGGGATACCGGCGACGGCCGCGGCTCACCTCTGCCCGAGCGGGCGTTCATCCATTCGGGCAGGATTACCCGTGGCGGGCCGGTGGTGCTGGCCGGCCGCCTGATCGGGCGGGCATACTACGCGGCGTACCCGCCCGGCTCCTCTCAGCGGCTAGCTGATCCGGTGGTCCCGCCATGAACAACGATGCGCCTCGCATCCCGCCGTACCTGGACATCCGGCCTGGCGTGGATCAGGCGATCTACCAGATCACCGTGCCCGAACCCGGGCCGGCGGTCGTTGTCGTCTGGCCGGACGCGCCGAGCCGGGATGCGGTCATGCGGGTTGCCCGCGCGGTCGAACTCGCCCTGCGCACCGCCTGGCCGCCGGTGCCGCGCGACGAGCCGTGGTGATGCGGCGCCGTCCGGCGGTCAGCCGACCGAGATCAGGTCCACCACGAAGATCAGCGACTCGCCGGGCTTGATCACCGCGCCGGCCCCACGCTCGCCGTAGCCGAGGTGGGGCGGGATCCGCAGCTCACGCCGGCCGCCGACCCGCATGCCCGCGACGCCCTGGTCCCAGCCCGCGATCACCCGGCCGGCGCCCAATGGGAAGGAGAAGGTCTCGCCGCGGTCCCAGGACGCGTCGAACTGCCTGCCGGTGGAGTGCGCGACGCCGACGTAGTGCACGGTGACCGACTGCCCGGGCCTGGCCTCCGCGCCCTCCCCGTCGACCAGATCGGTCACCTCGAGCTCGGTGGGCGGCGCGTCCCCGACGTCGTTGATCTCCGGCTTGTCGAACCCCATGCCCTGAACCTCCCGAGCGGACGTCGCTGGCCCTCCGATCGTATCGGCAGGCCTCGGAACGGCTACCCGAAGCGGCGGCCGGCCCGGCATCATGATCGCCACGGGCAGATCCCGCGTGCTGACCCCCGCAGCCAGGGTGTGTCCTGTAGATCTTGGTGGATGCGGGCGGTGATCCAGGCGGCGATCCGGCAAGGCGGAGGAGGAGGGCCGGGCACGGTGGAGGCGCGCTGTCCGGTGCCCCTCTCCGGTGCGGCCCACAGTTGAGGGCTCCGCGTGGCGGAGGTGGTGATCAGACCTGCTGCTGGCCGTTTGCTGCCCTTGTGGCGCACTACGCTGGCTGGCGCAACCCCCCTGAGGCGGAGTGGGAGCGATGATGACCCCAGTTCGGCGGTGGACCGGCCGGGAGACCACGGCGTTGCGGACGGCGCTGCGGTTGAGTCTGCGGGACTTCGCTGAGCATCTTGGGGTCGGTGCGCGGACGGTGTCGAAGTGGGAGGCGGGTGGTCCCAGTGTCTGCCCCCGGCCCGAGATGCAGGCAGCCCTTGACACGGCCCTTCATCGGGGCGGCGCGGATGTTGAAGCACGCTTCCTACTGCTATTGCAGGGACAGGGCGGTTGTAGGCGCGATGTGTCTACTGAGGTATCTACCCGGGACGACGGGTCACTGGATGGTTTGTCGGTCGATGATGCGTCCTTCGGGGCTCGTTCCGAATGGGATGCCATGAGTCCGCTGACGCGCCGTCTGCTGATGGCCCATGGCGTCGCGGCGGCCGCTTGGCCGGGCAACGCTGTGGTCGGCCTAGACAACTTGGCGCGGACGGCGGCTACGTTGTCGGGTCATGTGGCATCTGCCGCTGCTCACCCCAGTTGGGACTCAACTGTTCCCGTGGCATCGTGGGCTGCACCTATCTACGAGGCTGTTGTTGATCTCACGGATGCCATGGCGCGCGCCCGCTTGGCTTCGGGGAAGGATGGTCGCGCGGAGGCTATCGCGCCCGCCGAGGTCCGCAGCCATAGGCTGACCCGCGTGTTGTTGAGTGACCTGATGTCGCGCGAGCGACGCTCGAGTGGGCTGCGGGCGCTTGCTCGGCGGTGCGACCCTTCTCTAGTCTGAACGGGCGAGCTGGAGATGCGGCCAGATCAATTGCGAGTCCTGCACTGGAACGTGCACTCATGGAGCGACATGACGGGCGCGGCGAATGTGGAGATCGCGGCCGAGCTTGTTCAGGCGACCAACCCGGACGCGTTTTCATTGGTGGAAGTTGATGAGTCTTGGGCAGCAGCTTCGACTGTGGTGGCCGAACTCGCCAACCGTCTGGGCTATTCTTGGATATTTGTCCCCGCGTTTGAGTACGGCCAAGATGTCCCCGCCGGTGGGTTTGGAAACGCGCTGCTAACAAGGCTGCCGATTCTCGGCGCGTGTCAACGGCAACTTGTATGGCCGCCAAGGCAGTACGATGGCACCGAGCCATCCGAGTGTCGGTCTCTTGTCCTCGCGAAACTCGGCGGGCTCTCTGAGTCGTTCTGGGTTGGTAGCACTCACCTGCCCCGCAGTGAGGCGGCGACTCGGACGGCCGCCTTGCGGCAGCTCGCCGAAATTGTCCGTGGTCTAAGCGGTCACTGGCTTGTCTGTGGCGACTTTAACACCCCATCTTCGACTTGGCTCGAAAGTGAAAATCGATTCGCGGCATTTCCCCAGCCGGAGCGGCCGACGTATCCAACGGGTCAGCCATCCGAGGCGATCGACTACTGCATAGCCTCGCCGGGTCTAACTGTTGAAGTCGAAGTGCTCCCGGTCACGGGATCGGACCACTATCCGATCCTTCTGTCCAGCAAGGGTCGCCTCGGGGCGGTTGGCCCCGAGGAGACCAGGGCCGCTCGTGGCGGCGGCCAGGATGGCGCTTGATGGGTGGCTGGCGCACCTTACTGTATTCGGCGCGGCGGTAGGTGCGGCGTATGGGCAGCGGAGGTGCAGCGTAAGGACGTTTTCGGTTGTGGTTTCCGTGGCATCCCCCGTCCGCTCCGGCCGGCGGCATGGTGGCGGTCCGGGCGGTGCGTGCCGTGCGCCGTAGTGGTGTGTGCTGCCCGGCCCGCCGCGCTGTCGGGGGTGTCCGATGACGGACGTTCTCTCCAGCGCTGCCGGGACGGGTTGTCGTGGCCGGAGTTGTGGGATCGGCCGGTGGCGCGGACGGTGCTGGCTTGGCACGACGTTGCCGGGGTGTACCCGCTGCTGCGGGCGGCCCACTTCCCCGGGCGTCCCACCGCGGGTCGGGTTGGCAGCGTGGCTCTCAGCCAGTCGAGCGGTGTTCTGTGGTGAACCGGGGCTCGTCCCGGTCCGGCGTTGCTGGGCCGGGTCTCGTGCTGCGTCCAGACACCAACGAGAGGGGGTGATGCGGTTGAGGAACGCGCCCGGCCGGACCGGCCGGTGTGCATGCGGCGCACTGACCGGCCCTACCGAGCGGGTCGGCAGGTGCGGGAAGTGCCGTGCCCGGTGGCGATACAAGCGCCACCGGCAGGCAAGATCATCACGAGTGGGGGGCTCTGACCTGCACATTTACAATCGCAAGATCGTCGAACGCGGTGCTATGGGCGACGACGACAACGCCGCCGGTCGTCGTCTGGGCGCCGATCCGAGCCGCTGAAGATCTACGGGACATGCCCCAGCGTCCCCAGCTAGCGCGCGGCGGCCGGTTCGGGGGCGCGGCGCCGTTCGCGGTCGACCCGGAACGCGGTGAACCGTGGGCCGGCGAACATGGCCACGCCGCGCAGGCCGCAGGTGACCATCAGCGCGAAGAAGAACCCGAAGGCGATGCCGCAGACCACCAGGAGCCCGTAGACCAGTGCCGTGCCGGCGCCGAAGACCACCTGCCGGAGCGGCCGCACCGGCGTGGTGCCCGGGTCGGTGATCATGTAGTTGGTGAAGAGAATGAAGGACACCCCGGTGAGCGGGATCAACGCCCCGACCAGCGAGTGGCCGAAGAACACCGACCGCAGCACCGCCTGCGCCACGAACCCGCCGGCCCAGCCGAGGATCAGCGGCATCTTCCGGGTCAGCTTGGCGTTCAGCATCGTCCCGGTGAACAGGACCACGACCGGGAGCAGCCAGTCCACCACGCCGGTGGTGAAGTTGGTGAACTGGTACGGCGGGGCGCCGCCGACCCAGGGGAACAGCGCCAGCGTCACGGCGATACCGGAGTTGGAGGGGTTGAAGACGTGCCGCCGCCGGCCCCTCACCCGTACCCGGACCAGGTACTTGCTGGCGTTGCTGACCACGACGGCGAACACGTACGGCCACGGCGAGGAGTTGCCGTACAGGATCATGCCGCAGGCCAGGCCGACGATGTGTGCGGGCAGCAGGAAGTCGACCAGCGGGCGCCGCCCGCCGGCGTAGTCCGGCCGCCGGCCGAGCGCCCACGCGTCCAGGGTCTCGAAGACCAGTGCCGCGGTGTAGCTGGCCAGCACGCAGAGGATCGGCACGATCCGCGCCTGCTCGAAGCCGAGCCAGGTGTGGCCGAGGATGTTGAACACCGTGATGGACGCGGCGAACCGGCGCAGCGCCTTGATCCGGGCGTCGACGGGCCGGCGAGCCGGGGTCGGCTGCGGGCCGGTGCTGGGCGCGGCCTCGCCGACGGACCGGCCGACGGACTGGCGGACGGACTGGCCGACGGATTGGTCGACGGACTGGCCGACGGATTGGGCGAAGGACCCGTCTACGGACTGGCCGACGGACCCGTCGGCGCTCGGTGCCGCGGCCGGCCGGGGCGGGGTCGCCGTCATCGCAGCACCGCCGTTCCGTCCGGCCGGAGCTCCACGGTGTGGCGTCCGGGCCGGACCTCGATGTCGGCCCGGTGCGCGCCGCGCCCGTCGACCCAGCTCACCGTCGCCGGCACCGCCGGGTCGGCGAGCACCACGTGCAGGTCGGCCGCGGACACGCCCGCGTGCCCGTTCGCCGGGTAGAGCTGCGCCTTCTGCGGGGCGAGCCGGTCGGCCAGCTCGAGCTGGGCGCCGATGGCCGGCCGGAGACCGCCGGCGGCACCGGGCAGCACGAGGTGCAGGTCGGCCGCCGGCCGGCCGCCCGGGCTCCTGTTGTGCAGCAGCAGGGCGTCCTCCCACTGGTTGGCGACCACGGCGTCCAGCCGGCCGTCTCCGTCGACGTCGCCGAACGCGAGCGCCCGGGAGACGGCGGGGTCGCCGAGCCCGAGCAGCGGCGCGAGGTCCACGTAGCGGCCGCCGGGCCCGCGGACCCAGAACGCGTTGTGGTCGTGGCCGGACACATCGTCCCCGGGGGCGAACAACGGCCAGAGCCGGGGGTCGTGGATAAGCACGTCGTTGCCCATGGCCAGCTCCTGCAGCAGTGGCCACCGGTTCCGGGTGCCGCGCAGGAAGCCGGACGCCTGGATGAGCTCGTCGGTCCCGTCGTTGTTGAAGTCGCCGGCCTTGACGTCCCAGGACCAACCCGACCGGGACAGCCCGAGCCGCTCGCTGTCGTTGCGGAACGGCAACCTGCCGGCGAGCAGTTCGGCGCCGGGCCCGGTCGGGACGAACGCGAAGTTGCTCTCCTGCAGGCCGAACGGGCTGGTGATGTTGCTGACCACGATCATCGGCAGCCCGGTGCCGGAGGGATAGGTGAAGGTGACGCCCATACCCTTGAACGAGTCGTACCCGAGGGTCTGGGACTTCGGCGTGGTCATGTCGCGGCGGCCCTTGACGGGGGCCAGCCGGACGGTGCCCGGGGTGGAGTGGTTGACCAGCAGGGCGTCCGGACCGAAGTCGTTGGCCTGGTAGATCTCCGGCAGCAGGTCGCCGGTGAGGTCCTGCAGCCCGAACGCGAACGTCCAGCCGTGGGCGATGCTGGCGGGGACGGCGCTGCTCTGGTCGGCCAGCGCCGGGGCGGTGTCCGGCCGGCCGGTCGGCCGGGTCAGGTAGAGCCGGTTCAGCCCGCCGTTGCGGGCCAGCCCGAGCGAGTCCTGCATCTGGATCACGGACGTGTTCGACGCGGCCGGGTCGAGCACCCGGGCCCCGTCCGGGAAGTAGTTGCCGACCAGGATGTCGAGGTGGCCGTCGCCGTCGAGGTCGCCGACGTCCAGCGCGAACGTGCTCCAGACCTGCATCGGCTGGACGAGTTCGACGGCGCGGAAGGCGGCCGCGGTGGGGGTCGCGTGGGCGCCCGCCGTGTTCAGGAACAGCACCGGCGACCGGCCCAGGTAGTAGCCGATGAAGTCGGTGTCGCCGTCCTCATCGAGGTCGGCCGGGACGCAGCCCATCGGGGCCATCGTGGCGTCGTACCGCAGGCCGGTGGGCCGCAGCACGACCGGCGGGTAGGCGTGGTCCGCCGCCGTCGCCGGCCGCAGCGTGATCGAGTCGTTCCGCGGGTCCACCAGGCAGATGTCCGCCGGGCGGCCGAGCCCGCGCACGTCCGCGAGCGCCACGGCGGCACCGCCGGCCGAGACCCACCCGCTGATCTTGTCAAGGCTCGGCGCCACCTGCCGCAGGTATTTCGCGCCGGGCGGTGCCGAGTTGACCGTCTCGACGGTGAACCCGTATCCCGCGGCCAGCCTTCTGGTCTCGGCGTCACCGAGGCCCGGCCGCGCCACCACCAACCCCAGCGCGACGCATGAGGACAACACCACGGCGACGACCACCGCCCGCCGGGCGACAGCGCGCATAGCTACCCCCTCTGCCGGGTTCGGGGCGAGCGATCGAGGTCAACCGGCCCGGCCGCGCCGGCCGCGGGCACGCCCCGACCGGCCGCGGCGGGTCCGCGGCCCCCGGGCGGGCTGCCGGCCGTGGTGGCCCGCTCGGTCGGCGTCGTGTGCACGGGCGGCAGCGTGGCGGGTACTGCTGACGCTCATCGGCACCCCTTCGGTGGATGACGACCTGACCGGCTCCACGCGAACGCCACCAGCAGACCCGGCTGGTGCCCACGCGACGGCAGTTATCCTGACTCGAGGCGGCTATTACGTCGTTTGCCCGCTGTGTCCCCCCATAATTGCCGATGTACTCACCGCGTGCAACGGCGCCGGCACGGCGTGCGCTCTGCACGGCGCACCGTCCACGGTGGAGCGGCCGACGGTCCGAGCGTCCACGGTGGAGCGGCCGACGGTCCGGTCAGCCCAGGCCGGGGATCGCCTGCAGGACCGCGCGGCTCCAGTCCCGGTAGCCGACGGCGTTCGGGTGGAAGTCGTCGGGGCCGAACTTGCCGGGCCATGGCGGCGTGAAGTGGCGGGAGACGTAGGCGATCGGAAGGCGCCGCGCCCGAGCCTCGGCGTGGACGGCGGCGTTGAAGCGGGCGACGTAGGGCGCGGCGAACCGGCCGATCCGCCAGCGGCCTCTTGGCAGCGGCATGTCGAGCATGATCGCGTTGTCGGGTACGGCGTCGAGGAGGGCGCGAAGCTGGCTGCGCACACTCGGCAACGGAGCCCGGAACAGGTCGTTGGTGCCGACCCCGCAGGTGACGAGGTCGGGGACGGCCGGCAGCGCGGCAAGCCGGGGAAGCTGCTGGTGGATCACGTCCGGGATCGTGGCGCCCGAGACGGACAGGTTGAGCACCCGCCAGGGCCTCGCGGTCCGCTGGATCAGGTGGTCATGCGCCTGGCCGACGTACCCGCCATGCGGATGGTCGGCGCCGAGCCCCTGCGCCGCCGAATCGCCGAGCACCACCCACAGCGGGCCGGTGCCGGCCAACGCACGCTCGTTGCGCTGCCGCCAGTACTCGGCGAAGGGGGCGCGGTCCGCGCGGACCAGCGCGACGCCGTCGGACCACCGCCGGAGCCCACCGCGCAGCCCCCCCGTGGCGGTATCGGCGCGGGCGAAGCGGGAGGCAGCCGTGGCGATGAGCTCGATAGGGGAGCGGACGCGGGCCGCGTCCGGGCCGGCGTAGCCAGCAAGCTCGGCGATCGACATAGCCCGGATGCTCTAGCGGCGCCCGTCCCACCACCGTGATCCCAGCGTCACAAGATCCACCGAGTCAGCGCGGGTGTAGGGACACGGGGACAGCAAGGCACACCGTGCGCGTGCCCTCCGTGCGGTGGATCCTGCACCGGACGGACCCTCGTGCCGTCCCGTCCTGGCGGTACCGTTGCGATGCCCCGCCCCAGCCCGCCGGTCCGCCTGCGGCCACCTCAGGGTGCCGCTATGGACGCCCTGGGCCCGTCGCGGCCGTGGGACGCGTCGCAGCACCCGACGGCCCTCGCACCTGGCCCGTCCGCCCCGGAGCGGCGTACGGCAGGTTGAGCCGGCGCCCATGTTCCAGCAGCCTCCCGAGCCCGCCTGCTTGACGGACGGCGGGAAGGGTTCCGGTCGGCGGTGCGGCACGTGCTGCCGTCCAGCGGGTTGTTGACGCACAGCCGTCGGCGCCTGCGCGCGGCAGGGTCCATGGCGATGACGGAACCCTCACGGTGCCGGCAGACCGGCTCCATGCGTCGTCGCGTCCGATGTCAACCGTGCCGGCGCCGGAGCAGGCAGCGGCGACCTGCCAGGGGATGCCGGCACTGCGGCTGAGGACCGGGCCAGCGAGGCCAGGCCGTCGCCCGGCGCCCGCGGCATAGCCGCCGGGGGATCGCCTGCCAGCGTCGGAACATCCATGACGCTGGCGACCGCCTGCGGTGCGGCGGGGCCCGCATGCGCGCCGTCCGGCGGAAAGTAGTACCACGCACACACCTCGTGCCCGCCCCTGCCCGTGGTCATCCTGACGTCACAGATGATCGCCTTGGGACCGAGATCACGGCGAACGTGCTGGACGAAGGCGCGGACGGGGCGCATGGGGAGGCCGCGGCCCTCGCCGCGGGCGTACCGCTGGATCAGCTGCTCGTCCTCGGCCCGCCGGCGAGCGCCGAGGTCGGCCCAGCCGTCGAACTCGGTCTCCCTGTCCATATCGACCTCCAGCAACGCTGGCAGTGCGCGCACCTACCTTGAATACGCTGGCGACGCTGACCACGTTCAACGCAATCACCAGGCAGCGTGACCGGCCGCGGCGCCGGTCCCTCGCCGAACGTGGCGACCGCCCGGCCAAGCGGAAGCTGAAGCCCGTGACGGAGCGGCACCTGCCTCCAGCGTGCGCCGTCGCCCAGCCTCACCGGGCCGGCTGGCCGCTGTAATCCGCTCAGGGGCTAACAAGGAGTGCTTGTACAAGGGCGACTTGTGGCCACGCGGCGGGAGCGGCCGGTTAGGTGCACCGGACGATGCCGATGCGGTGCGTTGACCTGTCGATGTCAACACCGGGCGTGGCGGCCGGCGTCGAGTAACTCAGTCCAGGAGCGCTGCGCGGTGCTGCCAGGCCAGGCGGAGCACGGCGGCGCCGGCGGCCTGGGTGGGCTCATGTGCGGCGTACCGTTCCACGGTTTCGGCGGTGAATGGGACGGTGGCGGTGACGGTGCCTTCGGTGTTCGCGGCGACGGCCCGGGCGAACAGTTCGTCGTAGGTGGCGGCGTCGATGGCGACTACGGCGAGCAGGTCGGTGGCCAGGGTGAGCGGGTCCACGCCGAGGCCGAGGCAGTGGGCGCGGATGCGACCGTCTTGGAGAGCCGCGGTCATGGCGGCGGCGAACGGCCAGGCGTCGTAGTCGATCGGGACGGTGTCGGCGCCGTGGTCCTCGCTGGCGCCGAGGAGTTCCTCGGCGTACTCGCGGATCACGCTGCGCCACAGGTCGAAGTCGTTGTCGGTGTTCCATGGTTGCGGGCCGGCGGGCTGGAAGACGCCGACCGGGAGCACCTGGTACATGCCTCCGGCGTGGCCTACCGCGGCGCCGCGGGCGTGCAGCGGGAACGTGGCCGTGTCGGCGGCCCGGTCGTACCGCAGGGTGAGGGCGCTGATGGCGAGGTTGACCGGCCGGCGGGCCGGGTCACACGGATCACCGATGGCTGCACGCAACGATTGAGTGACCGCCTTGCCGAGGGCGGCGGTGGCGTACTCGTGCGCGCAGGTGTCTCCGACGTCCACGCCGTCGAAGTAGCTGCCCGGGCCGAATTCCAGCCGCGGGCTGCCGGCCAGGCCCGCCCGCAGCAGGCGGTAGGTCGGCCGGTCCTCGAACACCGCGGGTGGGTCCAGCTCCGCTATGGCGTCGCAGTACCGGGCATACCGCGTGCCGTCTGGACGCATCGGGACATCGTCGAGGGCGGCGGGGTCGCGTCCGGTGACCGCGGTGGGCGGTGCGTCGCTGAGGTACTGCAAGGAGATGGAGTCCAGCGGGATCGGATCTGCGGGCAGCCAGTCCACTGTGGACAGTAGTGGTGTGCCTGCGACGTGGAGGTCTTCCGGATAGAGCCGGGCGGCGCCTACTGCGAGGTCGTAGCGGTGTTCGCGCATGTGCCGGCGCACCGTGAGCCAGTCGCGTTGGCTGTGGGTGAGCTGGCGAGCGGTGTCGCGGTCCCCGTCGTCCATGGCGCGGTTCTGCTGCGTCATGTCGAGCACATCCGTGCCGCCTCGGCCTGGCTGGTGCCGCTGGACTTGCGCCAGCCGCGCAACTCACCTCCGGCGTCATCGACCACGTCCGACACCGTAGGCCGGCTGATCCACCGACCACCGCTCGGTGCTGCCTCAGCGGTCCGCGCGCAGCTCGAACAGATCGGTGCCGAGTTGTACCGGCTCAGCGTGGCGCCGCACTCCGTGCAGTTACCGACCTGCGCCGCCTCGGCCGTCGTCAACGCCGCACTCCCTCCGCCGATATGCGCAGCTTATCGGCTCGACGGAGGCGGAGGGACTAGCGGGAGATTGATCCGGGTTGCGCGTGTCGGAGGCCCTCGGCGCGGACCTGGCGACGGAGGCGGAGGGACTAGCGGGAGATTGATCCGGGTTGCGCGTGTCGGAGGCCCTCGGCGCGGACCTGGACGACCCCACTGAGCAGCGCGGCCACCGGGTCGTGCGCGTCGTCGGCAAGGGCGGCAAGCCACGGCCGGTGCCGATGCCCCGCAGGTTGTCCGGGCGCCGGACGGATACCTCGGTGGTCGCACGAGCGGCCCTGCGTTCGTCACGCGGTCAGGCCGGCGCTGGTCACGCCGGGACGCATGGGAGACCGTGGCCGCGATCGGTCGCCCTGCTGGTGTGGCCCAGCTCCACCGCACACCTTCCGGCACACGGCAGCCACGCTCATGCTTGACGCCGGCGCTCCGCTGGAACGCGTGCAGACAGTCCTCGGTCACGCCTCGCCCGCGACGACGATGGGGTACGCGCGGGCTCGGGATCGGCTGGACCAGTCCCCGGTGTACGACCTGGCGCGGACCGGACAGCCGCCCAAAGGGGAGCACGGGCGTCCAGCAGGCGCAGGTCTTCGGTGACCACCAGCGGGCGTTGCGACATCGGCAGGTTCTCTCATGCGTTCGGGAGGACCCCAGGAGACCCTGCACGGCGGGCGCCGAACAGCCGCATGTCGCCGGCTGTGGACAACCTCGACGCCTGTGGACAACCGTTACGGGCCGCACCCAAGCCGAACCGCGCTTATGTGGGGTACGTCGGGGGAAGCCCCCGCCAGCGAACCCACACTAACGAGTGAACGGGTGCCGATCCGGGCAAACCCGGCACGCTGGTTGGCTGGCCCACCCGCCCGCCCCGGGGGCGTCGCGGGCTTGGGTGATCATGTTTGGCGTGGCCGGGCGCCCGCGGCGGGTCACCCACATGGTCCCTGGCGGGACCACCCGTAGGTGGGTGAAACTCTTCGGCGGTGTCGCTCGCTGTCGTCGGTTTGGCTTGGTGCGTTGGTGCCTGAATCCAAGAATGATGTTGGAGCCTGTCCCTGGTATCCCAGGTTGTTGCCCCCGAGCACGTGTCTCAGTGTCATGAGTCTGTGACGGGCTCTGCGAGCGGCACCGCCGTGGTTGGTGTGCTCAGGGACGGAGGACCGTTGGAGATCTTGTATGCCCGTGTGGGTGGGATCGATGTGCACAAGAAGCAGGTCACGGTCACGGCGCGGGCGCCGGAGGAACAGGGTCGGGTGCGGTGGGAGACCACGCGGACGTTTCGGACGTTCTACGGTGAGCTGTTGGAG
>WNGB01001925.1_pt1 | contig 33888 bp, 28 predicted proteins | sample 5400681 | NCBI WGS metagenome assembly WNGB01 (sample SAMN13153367, study PRJNA577476) | soil metagenome | isolation source: 115 cm soil or saprolite under grassland replicate 2 | place: USA:California | collected 2016-06-15
CATCCGTTTCATTTCCGCAGCGAAGAATGCCAGCGGGTTTGAGTAAGGATCTTGGTTCACACTCCGTAGCACCATCCTTACTCAAGATCGGTAATTCTTATCGCGGGGTAGGTCAACTCTAACGCTGTGCGCTCAGTGCCGTACATGCTGCTCAGCGGCACGTTACGCGGCAAGGATCGTATGCGAGAGTCAACCGATGATCACGAGGATTGCCAGCAATGATCTGGGGAGGTGGGCGCCCTGACGACGTGCCACGTGGTTCGCCTTGGCTGACGGTCGTCTTATTGCTCGTCATCGTTGGCGCGGTCGCAGCGATCATGCTGGGAACCGGTGAACGCCCGGCATGCCCTGGTCGCCCCCGTGCTGGGGCATACCGGGTCACAACGTCGTACGGGTCCGGGGATGAAACGAGAGTCCGCGCGTTGTCGCACGCTGCGCGCGGCACCTGGAGACGGGTATCCCTCCGGACCCGTGCGGCCTCCACAGGCACAAGGAAGAATATGAACCACTATCCAGAAATCGAGGCCGTCAAGGCTGGCGTTAGCCGCGAAAGCCTTGATAGCGACATGATCGACCACGCCGCCGCGATCCTGGGCTTCCCAAGCACCTATCCGCCACCTTCGCAGGTTGCGCAGGTAATCGAGTCGTGGCAAAAGGAAAAGGCCGCCGGAGCTAAAGCTCCGGGGGTGTCCAATGTCCTCGCGTTGCCTAGCCTTCAGGCTTCCTTATTCGCTGGCGAAGCGACCTTTTGCCGAGCCACGTCAGGCTCCCCGGCTAGGTTGTTCTATGACTGCGGCCCCTACGACGTGGGGCCCGAGGACGGGGTGGACATGACCACGAAGCCTACGAGCGCGACCATGGTCGCTCGCGCCGCAGCGCTCCTTGCCGTGCTCCTCGCCGCGGCGTGCGGTGGGTCAGGCGGGACGGCGGCACCGGCCACGTCGCCCAGCCAGACGCCGACCACGTCGGCTGGATCGGGGCGGGGCGCCTCCGCCCGCGCCGAGGCGGGAATCCCGGCGCCCCGCCGGGTGGTGCTTGTCGTCATGGAGAACCACTCCTACGGTCAGATCATCGGCAACCGGGCCGCTCCCTTCATCAACGGGCTCGCTCGCCAGGGTGCGCTGTTCACCCGGTCGTTCGCCGTGACTCACCCGAGCGAGCCGAACTACCTGGCGCTGTTTTCCGGATCAACGCAGGGCATCACCGACGACAGCTGCCCGCACCGCCTGAACACCGCAAACCTCGCTGCCGACCTCGCCGCTTCCGGCAGGTCGTTCACCGGATACGCGGAGGACCTGCCGTCCGTCGGGTCGCCGGTCTGCACCAGCGGCGACTATGCCCGTAAGCACGCCCCGTGGGCGGACTTCGCGAACGTTCCGGCGTCGGACAGCCGTCCGTTCTCCGCTTTCACCGCGCTGGACCCTGCGGCCCTGCCCACGGTTTCATGGGTGATCCCGAACCTGTGCCACGACATGCACGACTGCGACGTCGCGACCGGCGATGCCTGGCTCAGGGACCATCTCGGCGGCTACGTCCAGTGGGCCAAAACCCACGCCAGCCTGCTCATCCTCACCTGGGACGAAGATGACCGCGGCGCGGGCAACCACATCGCCACGGTCTTCGTTGGTCAGCCCGTCATGCCAGGCAGGTACGCTCAGCGGATCAGTCACTACAACGTGCTGGCCACCTTGGAGGCCGCCTACCGGCTGCCCCGCGACGGCAACGCGGCGAACGCCGCCCCCATCTCCGGTATCTGGTCCGGCCCGTAGTGGGCATCGGGCATCACAAGATGCACTCGCTACCGGCCCGGTCAGGCCGCGGCCCGGGCCCACGGTCTGGGGGTCACGGTTTGGCTGCGGGGCGGGGGCTGGGGTCGTGGTCTGGGCGGGTCACGGTCCGGGTCGTGGTCTGGCTGCGCGGAGGGTCGTGGTCAAGCTGCGGGCGGGTCATGGTTTGGCTGCGGGGGTGGGCCTGAGCCAGGCCCACCCCCGCCGTCGTACGGACGGTCCGGCTACTGCTGCGAGCGCCTGCGGGCACCGACGAGCGCAACGACGCCGAGGCTGACCAGGGCTGCCCCTGCGATGCACACGGCCAGAATTGGAGCGCCTGTCGCGGGCAGTCTCGGTGCGCGTGACAGCGCGGCGGCGGGAATGGCCGCCGGGGCGGTCGGCTGCATGACGGTGGTGAAGACGGCCAGAGTGCCAGGGACGTGATTTGGCTTGATCGGGCCGTAGTAGCAAATCACCCGGGTAATGCGAGCCGTAACCGTGAGGTGCTGCCGCGCCTGTGCCTGACGCGCCGAACCGTGGGAGCGGCGCGCGGTGGCGTTCAGCCGGACGGCGGACACGGCGTCCGCCTGTGCCCGGTGCGCCTGTGCCCGGGGTTTGGCGGCGGGCCTCGCCGTGGTGCGCGCGGTGGTGCGCGCCGTGCTCGCCAGAGCCGCATGACGCCACACCGGCGCCGTTACGTTCGCCCGCACCGTCATCGCGGTCCTCTCGCCGGTCGCAATCCTGCGGAACGTGCAGGTGGCGACGCGGCCAGCTATCGTGCAGGCGGTGGTTTTCCTGGCTTTCTGGTTCAGCGTCAGGTGGGCCAGGCCACGCGGGAAGACGGCTTGGAGCCGCACTCCACGGGCGGGCATCTGCCCCGTGTTGATGACAGTCGCCGTGTAACGGACCGTCTGGCCGGGCGATGCGTGCGAAGGACCGGCAAGCCGCACGAGCACACCTTCGGCCGGCCGGCCTTCCGGCGCGCGCCGCACCACGCGCAGTCTCGCCGAGGTTGTCGCCTGCGCCGCGCTGGCTGCCTGGCGTGCCCGGCCAACCCGGTGCGCCGTGCCCATTCGGCCGGGAGTGGCGGTAAACGCAGCGTTCACGACTCCCGGCGCGGTGCCGCGGACACCAAAGCGAAACATGGTGGTCGCGCCGGGCCGTGCGGAAAAGGAGCACGTCAAGGTCGCGGACTTGCGGTCGAGGGCACAGGACCGGACCGCCGACACCGCGAGCCTTCCAGCACTCCGCGCGCCCCGTGTTCTCCGCGCGTCCTGCGCGGCGCGGGCACCCTGCGCACTCTGCGCGGTGCGGGCACCCTGCCAGTGCACCGTGAGCCATCCTGGCTGTGGCCGCTTGGTGTTGTTCTTGATCGTGACGGTCATTGCCGTCCGGTGCCCCACTTGAACCGTGGCCGAAGCCGGCCTTGCCGTCACGGAATAGATTGGCACCGGTCCGTGCGCATGATGTCGGCCGACCGCTGAGTACCGAGCGTCCTGCGCGTCCGGCGCAGCCATGGCCAGGGCTGGCGCAATACTGACCGTGCCAAAGACGATCATTGTCGTCAGAAAGCGGCGCATATATCCCCCGGGATGATTCGCATTGCAACCAACTCACTACAGCGAGTTACAGCGTAGGCCTAGCCGGTGCCGTTACCCGGCATTTCCGTTCCGGTGCGTCGCGGGCACACGAAGGCCGTGCCTGACTAGATAGCTGCGGGAACTTAGCTGCGGGAACTTAGCTGCGGGAACTTAGCTGCGGGAACTTAGCTGCGGGAACTTAGCTGCTTGAGCGTTAGGTGCTTGAGCGTCGGGTGCCGGAGCTTCAAGTGCCCGGGATGCGGCGATGGCAACCGCTCCCATGACTTCGGATCGCACGCCGAGCTGGGCCGTCATGACCACAACCACCTCGGCAGTTGCCGGCTGAGCGAAACGGTCGATGGATTCACGAACGCCGCTCAGCAAGGGCTCGCCGCCCACACCGAGTTCGCCGCCGATGATGACCGCCTCAGGGTTAAGAAGATTGCACATGTCGGCGGCCACCCGGCCAAGAACCCTGCCCGCCTCGCTGAGGATACGCCGGGACACGGCGTCATCACGCAGGACGAGTGCGACCGTGCCGTGTTCGTCCCTGTGGCCGGTAGCGCGGAGTTGGCGGCGTACCTGGGAGCTCGAGACGACCGTTTCGAGGCAGCCGCGGTTGCCGCATCTGCACCAGGCACCGTCCTTCTCGAGCGTTATGTGCCCAATCTCGCCTGCAAAGCCGCGTGATCCCCGATAGAGCGTGCCAGCCAGCACCAGACCAGTGCCAAGGCCGTGCGACGCTTTGATATAGAGCAGGTGTTTGAAGCCCCGGCCCGCGCCGTAGCGCGCCTCGCCCCACGCTCCGACATCGGCATCGTTCTCGATGTGCACAGGACGCCCCAGCCGTTGGCCAAGCTCAACCGCGGGTGCCACGTCGACCCAGTCAGAAAGAATCGGGGAGCAAACGGTCAGCGTGCGGCGGTCGATTGGGCCCGGAACGCCCGCAACCGCCTCCCGAACGCATTGGGGATCGGCATCGATGGCCGTTAGGAGATCACGAAACAGCTCCCCGGCGGCATCGAGCGCCACCGTGGCATTGTTATCCACGTCCAGGTCGACGCTCTGCTCGGCAAGCACAGTTCCGGCGAGATCAGCGATCGCGACGCGGACATGGGAATGGCCGAAGTCGATGCCGGCCACACTGCCGTTCGGCATGACGGGTACGAGCAGCGTGGATGGGCGTCCTCGGTGGGTGCCCGGGCCCTTCGCGGCCGTGCCGACCTCATCTACGAGTCCCTCATCGACCAAATCGGCGACCCATTTGGCAACGGCGCTGCGAGATAGGCCGGTCAGGTGGCCCAGGTCGGTGCGTGTGCAGTGCCCCTGCTCACGCAGGAGTTTCAAGATCATCGAACGTGCCTGCACGCGTTGGCCCGGCCCTAGGGCGTAATCCGCCTGCGTCATGGTGACAGGGTAGGCCGCTTTCCGCTCTTTAGTCCATGTTGCGGATTAAAGGACGGAAAACGGCGCATGTAACATCCTCTTGACGGACGAATTCTTCCTGGCCTATGGTCCGGCATGGGTGGCCAGCAGAACCGGCCGGGTGTCGCCGCCTCGATCCCTGCTGCCAGTGCGCTGAACATGAGCGCCTGTATCGAGAGCGCTCAGCACGCGACTTCGTACGCGCGCAGCCAGGCCGCAGTATCCCGATCTGCACGGGCCCCAGGGAGACCGGAAGTGAAACGATTCAATCCACACGCCGCGCGCCGGGCCTTGGCTGTCGCGGCGACATCGACTCTGACTGCGGGTTTTGCCGTCGGAGTCGGCGGTGCGCCTTCGCCCGCTGCGGCGTTAGCCCCATCCAGTGCCAGCGCGGTCACGCAGAGCTGGGACACCGGAACACTGACGGCCGCTGATCTGCACGCGCTGGTTTCACAGATGACGCTGAGCGAGGAAGTCGGGATGGTGCACGGGGAGGGTGACCCGCCGAACAGCGCAGCAGCAAACGCTAACTGCGCCACATCGGCGGTGGGCTGTGTCGGGGAAGCGGGCTGGATCCCGGGCGTCGCGCCGCTGGGCATCCCGCCGCTGCGGATGACGGACGGCCCGGCGGGAATCCGGCTAAGCCACGTCGAAACGGCGATGCCCGCACCGGTCGGCCTGGCTGCCACCTTCGACAGGGCCGCGGCAAACCAGTATGGCCACGCTGTTGGGTTGGCGGGACGCGCAACTAACCAGGACGTGTGGCTCGGACCTATGATCAACGAGGTCAACTACCCGACAGCCGGCCGCAATTTCGAAACGCTCGGTGAGGATCCCTACCTGGCGGGCCAGCTGGTGGCGCAGGAGGTACAAGGAGTTCAGAGCGCTGGCCTGATCGCAGAGCTCAAGCACTACATAGAAAACGACTTCGAGAACGGCCGCACATCAACAAGCGTCGCGATCGACGACCAGACCTTGCACGAAACGGAACTGCAGGCCTTCGCGGCCGGGATCGATGCGGGTGCTGGCTCGGTCATGTGCTCCTACAACCGCCTCAGCAACATCTACGGCTGTGGCAACGAGACCACGCTGCAGGCAATCCTGCGCCAGCAGCTCGCCTTCACCGGGTTTGTGCAGTCGGACTGGGGTGCGGTGCACAAGACGACCGACCTCTTCTACGGCACCGACATTGAGCAGCCGGGAAACGCCGCAGGAACGAGCAACTTCGGCGCCGCACTTACCGATGCGCTCACCAATGGCACTCCCGCCGTCGCCGCGACGGCTGACTTCCCCGCATACCCCGCGATCAGCGCAAGCCGGTGGAAGAGTGCGCTCGACACCGCGGTGTTTCACATCCTGACCACAATGAACAAGGCAGGCCTTCTGGAGGGCTCACAGTACGGCTCGCATTTCACCGGGACACCCGCTCCGTACGTGCCGCCGCGCCCGGACCTCGGGAGCCTGCAGCCTGACGAGTTCGCCACGGCGCAGGCGATCGCCACACAAAGCGCCACCTTGCTGAAGAATGACGGTGCCGCGCTTCCCCTGTCCCAGGATGACCTGCTCGGCCGCGGCACGGGCGGCGTTACCGTGATGGGCGCGACCGCCATCGCTCCTTACATCGGCGGTGGTGGCAGCGCGCATGTGACGCCATACGATCCCGTGCAGGGCCCGTTCGACGCCTTGGCCGCTGCGGCGGGCTCGCATCGCAACCTTTCCTATGTGCCGGGTTATGACCTCGACGGTCACCTGCTGCCATCGTCGGCGCTGTCCGCGCCCGACCCAGCGGCGAATTACCCGAACTGGACGCTGACGTCGGCTGATGCGGCATTCGCCGGTGAGCCCGGCTTGCTGCGGCAGCAGATCACGACCGACGCGGTGCCGAGCGGTGCCCAGCCGGTCCTGGCCAGTGGCCCCGACGCCGCCCCTGACCAGCTGGACGCGACTGTCGACTACACCGGAGCGAAAACACTCCCGGTCGGCACAGCCTGGCGGTGGAGCGGCCTGTTGACCGCCCCGAGCAATCCCGGCGGAACGGCTTGGCAGCTCAAGGTATTCGTGAAGAACCAGGCGAGTTCGCAGCTCTTCATCGACGGCCTCGCGATCGGCGGTACCGGCAACGCGCGCGATATCAACATCGGCGCGTATCCCACAGCGCCGTCGTCGTCATATGCGGCGCTGGCCGAGACCGCCCGCTCGCACGATCCAGCTAACGAAACCCTGCAGCAGGGAACCTACGCGATCACGCTCAGCCCGGGCCAGCAGATTCACCTCGACCTGCGCCTCATCACCCGGGCTACCGCACCGGCAGAGATCCAGCTGCGCTGGGTGCCACCTGATAACCAGGCCCAGTCGATCGCACAGGCTGTCGCCGCTGCCAAGACAGCGCGCAAAGTGGTCATTTTCGCCTACGACGACGGCTCCGAGGGCCGTGACAGGGGCATCTCCAACCAGGCCGCTGGTCTGCTGCTGCCCGGCTACCAGAATGATCTCATCAACGCGGTTGCCGCGGCGAACCCGGACACGGTCATCGTGCTCAACACGGGCGACCCCGTGTTCATGCCGTGGGCACCTGCCGTCAGGTCGATCCTGCAGATGTGGTACCCGGGCCAGCGCGGCGGTCAGGCGACGGCGAACGTCTTGCTGGGAAAGGCGGACCCAGGCGGGAAGATGCCCGTGACGTTCCCCGCGGATGCCACGCACTTCCCGACCTACGATCCGAACTGCACCGACACTTCGGTCGGCGGGAACTGCCCGCTCTACCCGGGCGTGGCCGGACCCAGCCCGTTCCTTGCTGGTGCCACTACCAGCTACCGCACTATCACCGGGATGGATGTCAACGGCATCTTCGAGGGTTATCGCTGGTACGACGAGCACGGCATCGCGCCGCTGTACCCCTTCGGTTACGGTCTGTCCTACACTCGGTTCGCCTATTCGAAGCTGGAGGTTTCGCCTAGTGGTAATGGCGGCGTAGACGTCAGCTTCCGGATCATCAACGTCGGCGACCGCGCCGGATCCGACGTCCCGCAGGTATACGTTGGCCCGTCCAGCCAGCTGCCGCCTGGCATTCAACAGGCTGTGCGCAAGCTCGTGCAGTTCCAGCGCGTCGAGCTTGCCCCGGACCAGGTCGCCCGCCTGACGCTGCATGTGACGGCGCACGGCCTGTCGTCGTGGTCGTCGCAGCAGCAAGAGTGGATTGTCGGCACCGGCTCGCGGACCGTCTACGTCGGGCCGTCATCGCGCGACCTGCCACTGCACGCGACCGTCACGGTCGCCACACCGTAGCGGTGTGACTCGGGGCCTGTTTGGCTGGTCGCCCATGACCCGTAGAGGCACTCTACGGGTCACTTGGGGACGGGTTGTAGTGCCATGCGGCGTGTGTCACAACTTCGGTAGACGTGCCGGGCCTGGCCGGTCTAGCGTCGTCCCGTGACCGAGCCTCCCGCTCCTTTGCCCGAAGCGGTATCCGCCGCGCGAGCGCACCTGAGTGACACGTACTCCCGCGGCGTAGGGAAGCTGCTGTGGGAGATGGAAAAGCTTCCGCTCCCCGATCTGGATGCCATCCGGGCCGTGATTGCGGCGTCGTCCGAACGGTTGGAGGCACTTGATGTCGGTGCCGCTCTGGTGCTGCTGCAGGCGGCCCGGCTGGACCTCGACCGGTTGGAACTTGAGGTGTTCGACACGGCAGGTGCGGCGGGGATGGGAGGGGAGGCGATCGCCGCCGTCTTGGACCTGCCCGATGCGGAGGCCGCGCAGAAACGGCGTCGGTGGCTGGAATCGCGGCGGTCGCTGCCCCATGCCGAGGTTGAATCGGTTGATGCCGGGGCGGCGGAGGACGTTGCGGTTCCTTCCGGACGGCGAACCCACCGTGGGGCCGACCGCGCGGCGGAGGTCGTACGGCGCCGCTCACAGCTGAGCCGGGCCGGCCGCGGGCGCAGCGCCTCCGCCCAGCCGGCGGCCAAAGGTGCGGCCGCCGCGGAGGAGTCTCGCATACTGGCCGACGAGGCGGGCGAGCGCGTGGCCCTTCGCCTGCGGCGCGCGGCCAAGGCGCACGAGCGCACCGCGGCTGCCTATGAGGAGCTGGCGAAGACCGACCGCCGCAATGCCCGGGATCTCAAGCGCAAGGCAAGCGAGTACCACAAAGCGGCAGCCGCGTACCGGCGGCTGGCGGAACACTACCGAAGCGGAGGCGGGGCGCAAGACTGACAGCTTGGCCGCGCGGCCGTCGAGGCGATTTTCCAAGATCGTGCGCACTCTGTGCGGACTGCGGAGATCACGCCATGACGTTCACGCAAGTCAGCGCGGGTGCGAGGGCTAGCAGTCGAAGTAGAGCTCGAACTCGTGCGGATGCGGGCGGAGCCGGACCGGGTCGAGTTCCTTGGACCGCTTGTAATCAATCCACGTCTCGATCAGGTCGGGCGTGAAAACCCCGCCCTCGAGCAGGTAGTCGTGGTCAGCCTCAAGGGTGTCAAGCACTTGCTCGAGCGAGGCTGGCACCTGCTCCACGGCTGCGGCCTCGTCCGGCGGCAGCTCGTACAGGTCCTTGTCCACCGGCTCCGGCGGCTCCATCTTGTTCTTAATCCCGTCGATACCGGCCATCACCATCGCCGAAAACGCGAGGTAGGGGTTGCAGGACGGATCGGGAACACGGAACTCGGCTCGCTTGGCCTTGGGGTTGGCACCGGTGATCGGGATTCGGACGCATGCCGAGCGGTTGCGCTGCGAATACACCAGGTTGATCGGCGCCTCGAAGCCAGGTACCAGCCGGTGGTAGGAGTTGGTGGTGGGGTTGGTGAAGGCGAGCAGCGAAGGCGCGTGCTTGAGCAGGCCGCCGATGTAATAGCGCCCGAGGTCGGAAAGCCCGGCGTAACCAACCTCGTCGTAGAACAGGGGAGCGCCGTCCTTCCACAGGCTCTGATGGCAGTGCATGCCCGAGCCGTTGTCGTCGAAGAGCGGCTTGGGCATGAACGTGACCGTCTTGCCTTGCTGGCGCGCCACGCTCTTCAGCACGTACTTGTAGGTCATCAGTTTGTCGGCCATCTTGAGCAGCTGGTCGAAACGCATATCGATCTCGGCCTGACCCGCGGTGCCGACTTCGTGGTGGTGCATTTCCACGTCGACGCCGCAGTCGATGAGACCACGGACCATCGCGGAGCGCAGGTCGGTGAAGTGGTCCATCGGCGGCACCGGGAAGTACCCGCCCTTGTATCTGGGCTTGTACGCGAGGTTGCCGCCTTCCTCATCACGGCCGGTGTTCCAGGCGCCCTCTATCGAGTCGATGAAGTAGTAGCCCGCCGCTGGGCCCGTTTCGAACCGGGCGGAGTCGAAGATATAGAACTCGGCCTCGGGTCCGAAGTAGGCGGTGTCCGCGATTCCGCTGCCGCGCAAGTAGTCTTCGGCCTTACGGGCGATGTTCCGCGGGTCGCGCGTGTAGGGCTCACCGGTGAGGGGGTCGTGCACGAAGAACGTGAGGTTCAGCGTCTTGAGCTGGCGGAACGGGTCGAGGTACGCCGTCGTCACATCGGGCAGCAGCAGCATGTCGGACTCGTGAATCTGCTGGAAGCCGCGGATTGACGAACCGTCGAACATCAGGCCGTCGGCGAAGACCTTTTCGTCGAACGACTCGGCCGGCACAGTGAAGTGCTGCACTATTCCTGGCAGGTCGCAAAACCGTACGTCTATGAACTGCACGTTCTCCGCTGAAATGAATCGCAGTACCTCGTCGGAGCTCGTGAACATCCGCCCTCCCTGAAAAAGCCGCGCTGATGCATACCCGTTGCCCTGCGGTGTGGCGCCTTGGACGCTAGGCGCTCAGAGTTTCCATGCCGTATCCCGAGTGTTTCACACGTGTTACGGCCGGGAGGCGAGGGATCGCACAGTCGGCCACCCGCGCACGCCCCCGGTGCGCGAACCGGCCACCCGCGCACTGCGCGACATCGGCACCGCCGCCGTGGCGTCACATGACCAGATAGCCTAGTGACGTGGCGGGAGGACGGCAGCCGGGCGCCAGGGCCGGTACGTCAGAAGCGGACCACAGCTATCCGGGTGAGCGGTTCGGGTTTCCTGAACACGGCTCCGGTTCGGTCGCCGGCTTTGGTGTGCGGTTGGCCGCGCTGGTGATTGACTGGCTGCTCTGCACCCTGATTGCCCTGTCTGCGCTGCACTCACAGCTGTGGACCATCGTGATCTTCGCCGCCGAGGTCTATATCCTGACCGCACTCACCGGTTTCACGGTGGGCAAGCGGCTCCTCGGGCTGCGGGTGCGGCGGCTTGACGCCGGGCCCGTCGGCTTTGGGTGGGTGGCGATCCGGACATTGCTGTTGCTCGCCGTCATCCCGGCGGTCATAACCGACCGCGACCTGCGCGGACTGCACGACCGCGCGGCAAACACGGTCGTGGTGCGACTCTAGGCGATAGCCTACACCGTGTAGTTTACCCCGAGGTTGGGGCTATGCACCGGCGTGGCGCGCTGCGCGCCCAGCTGAGTCCTGTAGGCGGGACTCAGCCGGTCAGCGGATCCGTGGCTTGGGCATCTTCGGCATCCGCACGCCCCTGGGGACCGGCCCGCGCGGAGCTTGCAGGGTCTGCGGCAGGGCCTTGAGCCGGTAGTTCAGCTCGGACACCTGCCCACTCTTCAGGTTGCGCGGCAGCTTCACCACGTGTGAATGCAGCTTCTTGATTGGCAGCTGACCATCGCCGTTGCCTACCTGGAGGTCGTAGATCGGCACGTCGTAGGCGACCCGCGCGACTCTCTTCTTCTCGGCGGCGAGCAGGCTCGCCAGCCTGGCCGGATTGCCCTCACCGACAAGCACGACACCCGGCCTGCCCACGGCGCGGTGCACGACGTCCATGCTCCTGTTGCCCGTGACCGCCGGGGTGACCGTCCAGTTGCCGCGCATCGTCTGCAGCACTGCCGCCGCTGCACCCGGTTGTCCCTCGATCTGCGCGAACTGAGCGGATTGCGCGAACCTGCCAAAGAGGATCATCGCCGCCAGCATGCCGAGGAGCACTCCAAGCGGGATAAGAAATGCGGCGAGCCCGGTGAGCAGCCCGACGACGGTGACCACCGCGATGATGCCGACGGTGGTGAGTGCGATGAGGGGGAGCGCCCTGGGATTTGTCTCCCTGACGATTCGCGCCACCATTCGGATCTGGGCAATCCGGCCCATTTTGTCCGGATCGCCGTCGGCGCGCTTGCGGGTGCTCGGGTCAGCGGGCTTCTTCGCCATGGACGGCAGGATACGAGTCTTTGAAGCCTGTTACGAAACGGCGTGCGCGGTGCGCGTTGCCTGATCACCGGCGGAAGGGGATAGGACCTCTCCATGCCGTCGTGCCACGGCCTCGCGGTAGAGCCGCCCGGCACGGTAGGAGGACCGCACCAGTGGCCCCGACATCACTCCGGCGAAACCAATCGCGATCGCCTCGCCGCGCAGTTCCGCGAACTCATCTGGCGTGACCCACCGCGTCACCGGGTGATGGCGCAGCGAGGGCCGCAGGTATTGCGTGATCGTGAGCAGCTCACATCCAGCGGCGCACAGGTCGCGCATCGCCCGGATGACTTCGTGACGTTGTTCGCCCAGGCCGAGGATCACGTTCGACTTCGTGACCAGCCCGGCCTCGCGGGCGCGGCTAAGCACCTGCAACGACCGCTCGTAGCTGAACGCCGGCCGGATCCGCTTAAAGATCCGGGGGACGGTCTCGATGTTGTGGGCGAGAACCTCCGGCATCGCGGAGAACACCTGCGCCAGCCGTTCGGGATAGGCATTGAAGTCAGGGATCAGGAGTTCGACGCCGCAGCCATCTACGGCGGCATGGATCTGCCGGCAGGTCTCGGCATACAGCCAGGCCCCCCCGTCGGCCAGGTCGTCGCGGGCAACGCCGGTCACGGTCGCGTACCGCAGGCCCATCGCCGCGATCGATTGGGCAACCCGGCGCGGCTCGTCGGTGTCGAGCGCGGCGGGTTTGCCGGTGTCGATCTGGCAGAAGTCGCAGCGCCTCGTGCACACCTCGCCGCCGATGAGGAACGTCGCCTCGCGGTCTTCCCAGCACTCGAAGATGTTCGGGCAGCCGGCTTCCTCGCACACCGTGTGCAGGCCTTCGCGGCGGACCAGGTCCTTCAGCGCCAGGTACTCGGGACCCGTGCGCAGCCGGGTCTTGATCCACGGCGGCTTCTTTTCGACCGGTGTCTGGCTGTTTCTCGCTTCCAGCCGGAGCAATCGACGTCCCTCGGGTGCCACAACCACAACATCAGGGTACGTGGTGGGCACCATTGGCCACGCCGGGCGCCGCGGTTGGGCATAGGCCGGTGACAACATGAATAGTCCCGAACGGCTGCCGCTGGCGTTCCGCTTTCAGGAGACGGGAGAAACTGGTCCGAGGAGCCCGTCGGCACCCTGCACGTGGCGCCACCCGCTCGCCCCGAGCGCACCCGCCAGGTGCCGGTGCACGGCGGGGATCACGTCGGTGACGGTAATGGCCCGCCCGGCCTCGGCGGAGAGGGTTGTGACCTGGGCGTCGGAGATGCCGCAGGGGACGATCCGGTCGAACCACGACAGGTCGCAGTCGCAGTTGAGGGCGAAGCCGTGCGTCGTGACGCCGCGTGCGACCCTGATGCCGATCGCGCCAACCTTGCGGTCCGGCCCGCCTCCGGTTACCCAAACGCCGCTACGTCCGTCAACCCGGCCGGTGGCCACGCCGAACTCCATGCACACGCGGATCAAGGCCTCCTCGATGGCCCGGACGTAGGCAACGACGTCGATGGGATCAGGGAGCCTGATTACGGGGTAGCCGACGAGCTGTCCCGGCCCGTGCCAGGTGATCTTCCCACCGCGGTCGACGTCGATCACCGGCGCGCCGGGATCGCTCACTGGGCGGTCGAGGGCGCTTGTGCGCTTGCCCGCGGTATAGACGGGCTCATGCTCGAGCAGCAGGCAGGTATCGGGGATGTCGCCGGCGCAGCGCCGTTCGTGTAGGCGCCGTTGCAGCTCCCATCCGTCAATGTAAGGCACGGCCCACGGGCCAAACCCAAGGTGGGCGAAGACAAGGTCTGCGGCCGTTTTCACATGCCCAGCGTAGCCCGGCGGGTAGGTCGCTGGTCCGGTGCGGAACCGTGCGGACTGCACCGTGTAGTACGGCGTTGACGTGGCCACGTCGAGGGTAGATAGCGAACGTACGGTGGCAGAGCATGCGGAATGGGGAACCGCAGACGCCTGTTAAGAAAGCGCTCGAAGCGGGAGGCGGTAGTGCTGGATGAGGCTGAGCTGAGGCGGATGAGCCCGGCGGAGCGTGCCCGGCTTGCCCGTGCGCTTGCTGCGCTGGACGAACCGCATCCTCTCAAGGATCCGCGTTTCCGGCGGAGCATGCGGCTGTGGCTCGCCCTCACCGTTGGCGGCTGTCTGCTGCTGGCCGCCTGGATCGGGGTCCTCGCCGTGACGCTGCCCAGGAATTTTACGTCCGGTGCCTGGCGCGGCGCATGGGTGGGCTTCGATGCCGCGCTGCTCGCTGCCTTCGCCGCGACAGCCTGGGCTTCGTGGCGCCGTCGGCAACCCCTGATCGTATGCCTGATTGTCACGGCCACGCTGCTGTGCTGCGATGCGTGGTTCGACCTCACGCTGGACTGGGGGACCCAGGCCTTCGTGTGGAGCTTAATGTCGGCGGTATTCGCCGAACTCCCCGTCGCGGTCCTTATGATCATCGCCGCGCGGCGGCTGTTGCGGTTGACCGTTCAGGTGACGATGGCACGGGAGGGCGAACTCGGCCCGGTGCCGGCACTGTGGCGGCTGGCGCTGTTCGGCCCCGCTCCGCGTCCAAATAACGAGACATCGCATGATCGCGGCGGATTGTGCGTCGGTAATGACTCATGATCCACCGCGATCATGAGCGGCGGCGCGGTGATCGCGGGCCAGCCCGGTTCATTGCGCCGCTCAACCGCGCTCGGGCCAGCGTGGCTCCGCCGCGCTAGGAGCCGAAGGCCGGGTCGTCTTGCTGCACGACCCAGCCGTTTCCGTCGGGGTCGTCGAATGTCTTCCACCTGCCCCAGGGTGCCTGCTGCGCCTCCGGCTCGTTGAAGGTGACGCCACGGGCGGTCAGTTCGCCGAGGGTCTTCTCGAGGTCGTCGCACGCCAGCACGGAGCCCTTGAGCGACCCAGGCGGCATGGTCTCGAACCAGGTCACGAGCGTGATGTTGGTGCTGCTTCCGGGTGGCCGCAGCATGATCCAGCGCATCTGGTCGCCAAACGCGTTGTCGATCAGGACCGTGAAGCCGAGCTTGCCGGCGTAAAAATCCTTGGCCCGGTCCTGGTCGCTGACTGGGACCGAGACGACGTCAAGGTTGGTGAGTGCCATGCTGAGACTTCTCCTTTTCTGCTGGTCGATCATGTGACGTGACGCGCCAGCGACGGAAAACACCGAGGTAAGCGCGCCATCCTTCGGCGCATTTCTGCTGGCCGGACGCGGCAAAGGGCGTTCCAGCGATCCGGTCCAGGTGCGCGGGGAGCCGCTGGCGGAGGATCCGCGGATATCCGCTGGCCAGAATCCGCCGGGTGAGCTGGGCGCCTAGTCCGTTGAAGCCGGTCTGGCGCATCCGCAGCCTGGTCGCAGCATCAGCGTTTCCGGCTGGCTCCAGCGTGAACGTGACCGTGGTGTCGATGTTGCCGCCGGCCCAGGACCACACCATCCTGTTTGGCGGGTCCAGTTCGAGCACCTCGCAGCGCACGATGCCGTCAAAGCCCCGAGCCGGTTTGGTGCGAAACGTGAACCTGTGGCCCACCCGGGGCTGGAAGTCATTGGGCATGAGCCAGGCGGCGAGCGCTTCCGCAGAGGTCAGCGCGGCCCACACCCGCTCGATGGAGTGTGGGTAGACGGTAGCGAGATCGATGTCGGTCTTCATGGCGAAGAGGTCTCCTTCAGGTAGCCTCCGAGAGCGGCAAGCCGCGCCTGCCAGAATCGCTCCAGCTCCTCAAGCCAGGCGCGCAGCTCGGTGAGCCCAGCTGGCCGTAGTTCGTAATACCGGTGCCGCCCAGCCCGGCGCACGTCCACGAGCCCGGATTCCCGCAGCACCCGCAAATGCTGCGATACCGCCGCCTGGCTGACGTCCAGGCCGGACACCAGGTCCGATACTGTCCGCTCGCGCGTCGCGAGCTGCTCGAGAAGATGCCTGCGGGTCGCATCCGCCAGAGCCGCGAACCGGTCCGGCTCCAGCGCGGGACTATCGGCAGAGCTGCTGGCCTTCCGCGGTCGTCCGGGCTTGTTGGGCCGGCCAGGCCTGTTGAGCCTGTTGGGCCTGTCAGGTCTGTCAGTTCTGTCGAACCTGTCGGGCGTGTTCGGCCTGCCTGGCATGATGTCATACTCATAAATTTTTACTTATATGTCAACTCATGGGCGCCGTAGCCGGGAGGCCGAGGCATCGGGCGGCTGCCGCGGCCGGTGGGCAGACTTGCGAACGTGGGTGCTGATCGGGCCGGGCTCGGGCTAGTCGCCGCGGTCCCGATCGGCCTGTTGATCCTGGCCGCTCGTCACGGCCCATCGCCGTGAAGCTCGGAGGCGAGCGCGCTATCGAGGTCCGCTCGCCAGAAGACATAACCCGCCTCGAGCAGCCGCGCGGGCAGCACCCTGGCGCTGGTGAGGAGTTCGCTGGCCGCCTCGCCCAGCGCCAGATCAAGTACGGGCGAGGGCAGGCGAAGCAGTGCCGGGCGGTGGACCGCCGCGGCGAGCGCGGCGGTGAAACCCGCGTTGGTCTGCGGGTTTGGCGCCGTGAGGTTGACCGGCCCGCTGAGTTCCGGCTTGTCGAGCAGGAAGCGCATCACCCTGACCACATCGGCCAGCATGATCCAGCTGATGAACTGTGTGCCAGGCCCGAGCCTGCCCCCGAGCCCGAGCCGGAACAGCGGCAACAGCCTGCCCAGCATCCCACCGTCCTTCGAAAGGACGATGCCGGTGCGCATGTGCACGACGCGAATGCCCGCCCGCTCGGCCGCGGCGGTTGACGCCTCCCAGGCCGCAGCGACCTCGGCCAGGAAACCCGTACCGCTGGACGCTGTCTCGTCGACCTCGCGGTCGCCCGTGTTGCCGTACCAGCCGACTGCGGAGCCGGAAAGCAGGACCGCGGGGGGCTGCCGCAGCCCGGCGAGCGCCGCGGCGAGCGCTTGGGTGCCCTCCACCCGGCTGGCTCGGATTTCCTCCTTGACGGCGGCGGTCCAGCGGCGGCTGGCGATCGGGGCGCCCGCCATATGTACGGCGGCGTCTAGGCCCTCGAGTGCGGCCACGGTCTCGGAGGTGAACGCTCCGCTGCTGCTCGCAGGACGAGGATCCCACCGGACCTCGTCCGCTGTTCGTGGCTGTCGCCGCACCAGCCTCAGCACCTGGTGCCCGTCGGCGCGCAACTGTCGGATCAGGACCGGGCCGATGAGCCCGCCCGCGCCGGTTACCACGATCCTCACTGGCGAGCTTCCCCGACCCTGTCGCCGTGGGCCGGGCCGCGGTCTGCGGGCCGATAGGCGCGAAGAAATGCCCGGACGCCGCCGGTGAGGATCCGGTCGACCTCCTCGCCGCTCAGCGTGATGGTCCCGAACAGTGTCTGTGTGTTGATCTGCCCAACGGTCAGCGCGAACAAGTGCCGTGCGGCTTCCACCGGGTCGGGAATGTCGAGAGCGCCTTCCGCGGCGAGCCGGCCGAGCGGTTCGGCGAGCCCAAGAGAGAAGGGCTGGATACGGCGCCATGAATCGAGCAGTGACGGGAAGCGCGGGGCGTCGGTGATGACGAGCCGGACCAGAGCGGCACCGTCCGGCGACAGGGTCACGATTGAGACGGCCTGACGGAGGAAGTCCAACAGACTCTGCTCGACATGGCTGGCGTCGGCCAGCATAAGGTTGCCGACGGAAGCGAATTTCTCCCGCAGCGACACGGAAGTGTCCTCGACGACGGTGAGGAACAGGTTCTCCTTGTCGCCGTAGTGGTTGTACACGGTGCGCTTGGACACCGCCGCCTCGGCGGCGATGGCATCGACGCTGGTGCGCTCGTAACCGTCCCGGAGGAACAGGCGGAGCGCCGCCTCCGCGATCGCGTCGCGCTTACGCTCCGAGATGCCGGCGCGACCGGGCCTGGCTGGTGATCGCGGGCTGCGCGCAAGCGCTCGGGTCATGGGTGCGCTCCCGGTGTGACGCTGGGAAATCAGGAGTCAGTTCGCTCCTGCACCGTGCAGTTTAACGAACGATGGTGCACGGAATGGGGTCGCCTCGCGGGTCAGCCGTACGGCAGCGGCGGACTCATGAGTGAACTAGCCGGTGTAGTTTATCTCTATTGGGTTGCTGCGCCGCGAGACGACCGTGTGGCAGGTGCGGGGGCTCACTGTAAACTAAACGGCGTAGTTTACACAGTGGTAGGTTTCCAGGACTATCTCGCCATCGCGCCTGCGATGCGCCGCTATAGGCCTAGTTCGGCCTCGAACGCGCCTTCTTCGAGCCGGGTCTTCACGCTCGCGAGGAACCGGGCCGCGTCAGCCCCGTCCACCAGCCGATGGTCGTAGGTGAGCGAGAGATACATCATGGAACGCACGGCGATGACCTCGCCGAGTGCCCTGTCGTCCACCACAACCGGCCGCTTCACGACGGCACCGGTGCCCAGGATCGCCACTTGCGGCTGGTTGATGATGGGTGTGTCGAACAGTACGCTCCGGCTGCCCGTATTCGTAAGCGTGAACGTTCCGCCGCTCAGCTCGTCCGGGCTGACCTGACCGGACCTGGTACGCCTGGCCAGATCGTCGATCTTTCTGGCGAGGCCGCCAATGTTGAGGTCACCGGCGTTGCGGATCACCGGTACGACGAGACCGCGCTCGGTGTCCACAGCGATTCCGAGATGTTCGGCATCGTGAAAGGTGACTTCGGCCTTCTCCGAGTTGATGACGGCGTTCAGCTTCGGGTGCAACTTGAGCGCCTCAATCGTGGCGAGCGCGAAGAACGGCAGGAAGGAAAGCCGGACGCCTTCGCGGGCCTCGAACTCGGACCTGGCCCGCTGCCGCAAGCGGGCGATGTTCGTTACGTCCGCGTCGAGCACGGTGGTGAGCTGGGCCGCTGTGCGCAGTGAATCGACCATCCGCTGCGCGATCAGCTGGCGCAAGCGCGACATTCGCTCGGTGGTCCCCCGCAGCGGTGACGGTTCGACCTCCGGCCGGGCTGCTGGCGTCGGAGCAGCGGGCTGCGGCGTCGGCGCGGCTGGTGGCTGGGGAGACGGCGCCTCGGCAGGCTGCGGGGTAGCAGCGGCCGCGGCGGGCTGAGCGGCAGGCGCCGCCTCTGCAGGCTCGGCGGCCGCGGCGGGCTGAGCGGCAGGCGCCGCCTCTGCAGGCTCGGCGACCGCGGCCGGCGCGGCTGGCTGCGCGGTGGCAGGAGCCGGCGGAGCCGAGGGCTCCGGCGCTGGACGCGGTGGCGCGGCTTGCGGGGCCGCCGGCCACTGCTGTTGTGCGGCGCGGGACGCATCGAGCACGTCCTGCTTTCGAATGCGGCCACCGACGCCGGTACCTTGCACCGATGCGAGGTCAACGCCATGTTCGACAGCGAGTTTTCGCACCAGGGGGGTGATATACGGGCCCTCGGACGTACCGGGAAGCTGCGTCGGGGGAGAAGGATATTGCTGAGCCGCGGCTGGAGCCGCGGGGGCAACGGCGTGTTCCGGCGGCGCGACGGTCTCGCGGGTGGCTGCTTGACCGCCTGACGGTTGCGGAGCGGGCGCTGCGGCCACCGATGGCGCTGGTGCGCCTGACGGCTCGGCTGGTGCTTGTGCGGGCGGCTCCCCCCTCCACTCCTCGCCAGTTGGCGCTGGCGGCGGCGTCTCGGCGCGTCGTTCCCCGGCGGGTGTCGCCTCGGCCGGCCGGTCAGGCGCTGCGGGCTTAGCCCGCGCTTGGGCGCCCTCCTCCTCAATCACCGCGAGTTCGGCGCCGACCTCGACCGTTTCTTCCTCGGCGACGGCGATACCGTTCAGCACGCCCGACGCCGGCGAAGGTATTTCGGTGTCCACCTTGTCGGTGGAGACCTCGAGCAGCGGCTCGTCGACCCTGACGAGGTCGCCCTCCTTCTTCAGCCAGCGCGTGACGGTGCCCTCGGTGACGCTCTCGCCCAGCTGGGGCATTCTTACCGAGACCGACATGGGAGCGACTCCTTAGTCACACTGCTCTTGGTCATAGTCTGGCCGGCGGGACCCGGAGGTCACCCGGCCAGCGTGTCAATTGCTAGCCATGCACGTGCAGGGGTTTGCCCGCAAGTGCCAGGTGCGCCTCGCCGATCGCCTCCGACTGGGTTGGGTGCGGATGGATCAGCTGCGCGACGTCGGTCGGCACGGCCTCCCAGTTATAGATGAGCTGACTCTCCGCGATCAGTTCGCCGACTCGGCTGCCGACCAGGTGCACTCCGAGCACCGGACCGCCGCCTGCGGTAGAGATCACCTTAGCCGCACCCTGCGTCTGCAGGATCTGGCTCCTGCCGTTGCCGGTCAGGTCGTAGGTGAACTCCTCGATCTCGATGCCGCGCTCGGCCGCGGTAGCGGATGTGATGCCCACCGACGCCACTTCGGGCTCGCTGTAGGTGACCCGTGGCACGCCGTCATAGTCAATGGGCGCCGTCGTCAGCCCTCCCAGCCGTTCGGCCACCAGGATGCCTTCTGCGAAACCGGCGTGCGCGAGTTGCGGGGTCGCGATGAGGTCACCAATCGCCGAGATGGTCGGGACGTTAGTCCGGCAAAGTTCGTCCACCTTGACGAATCCGCGCTCAATTTCCACCCCCGCTTCCTCGTACCCCAGGCCACTAGAGACGGGTCCCCGGCCAACGGCTACGAGCAGAAGCTCCGCATCCAGCGTTTTGCCCCCGGCGAGGGTGACGGTGACTCCTTCGCCGGACTTCTTGACGCTCTCGAACCTGGCGCCAAGCTCGAAGGAGATGCGCCGCCGCCGGAAGGCCCGCTCGAGCAGCTTTGAGCTCGACTCCTCCTCCAGCGGTACCAGATGCGGCAGCATCTCGACGATCGTCACCTCGGCCCCGAACGACCGCCACACGCTGGCGAACTCCACCCCGATGACACCCCCGCCGAGGATGACGACGGAACCGGGGACCCGGTCAAGGGTGAGCGCATCGTCGCTTGTGATCACGCGGTCGCCGTCAAGCTCAAGTCCCGGCAGCGTCTTCGGCTCGGAGCCGGTGGCCAGCACGACGTGCGCGCCTTCGCAGACGGTGTCACCGACCTGGACCTGTGTCGGTGAGACGAGCCGCCCGTCACCCTCGACGAACTCAATGTTGTGGCCGCGGACAAGACCCTGCAGGCCCTTCCATAGGCGGTTGACCACCCTGTCCTTGTACGCGTGCACGCCGGGCATGTCGACACCCTCGAACTGGGCTTTGATCCCGAATTTTTCGCTCTCCCGCGCTTGATCGGCGATCTCGGCCGCGTGTAGGAGGGCCTTGGTCGGGATGCACCCCCGGTGCAGGCAGGTTCCGCCTACCTTGTCCTTCTCGATAAGGGCGACGCGCTTGCCCAGCTCGGCGGCGCGGAACGCGCAGGCGTAGCCGCCGCTGCCGCCGCCGAGGACGACGATGTCGTAGGCGCTGCTAGCCACAGAATGCTCCTTTACCCTTATCCGTACGCTGTATCACCGGGCAGGCGCCTTCCGCTTCCCGCCAAGCGGTGAGCCACACCGCCAGCCCGTGCCTGGCCGCAGGCAATGGGCAGGACTCCACGTCAATTGTGAATGTCACAACGCGCCATCCGCCACGTCCTCGGCGATCTGGATCAAAGTTCTGGTAGCCGTGCCTGTGCCACCCTTGGGGGTGTATCCATAGGAATCCCCCTCATTGAACGAAGGGCCCGCGATATCGAGGTGCGCCCAGCGGCAGCCGTTAGGGACAAATTCTCGGAGAAATATGCCAGCAATGAGCATCCCGGCATTTTTGTCCGGCCCCACATTCGCTATGTCCGCAACGGCCGAGTCGAGCGACTTGCGCAGCTCATCGGGCAACGGCATCGGCCACATCGCCTCGCCAGCGCGGCGCGCGGCCGACACCACCGCCTCGCGGACACGTTCATCGCTGGCCATGACGGCGCTAATGCGGCTGCCGAGCGCGACAAGCTGCGACCCCGTCAGCGTGGCGACATCGACGAGCAGGGCCGGCTGGTCGGCGGCAGCGCGCGCAAGCACGTCGGCGAGGATTAGCCGCCCTTCGGCGTCGGTGTTGAGCACCTCAACGGTCTTGCCCCCGTACACGGTGATCACATCGGAGGGCCGCTGCGCCGTGCCGCTGGGCATATTCTCGGCGAGTGGCAGGTACCCCACCACGTGCACAGCCGACCGCAATGTGGTTATTGCTTGCATCGCGCCGAGAACGGCGGCCGCGCCGCCCATGTCGGATTTCATGATTTCCATCCAGGCGGCCGGTTTGAGCGACAGGCCGCCCGAGTCGAACGTGATGCCCTTTCCGGCGAACACCACCGTTTGTTGCGCTTGCGGGTGCGAGTATTCGAGCCGTACGAGCCGCGGCGGATTGACCGAGCCCTGGCCGACGCCGAGGATCCCGCCGTAGCCTTGTTCGGCGAGTTCTTTTTCGCCGAGCACCTCGGCGGAAAGGCCGCAGGCCGCGGCCACGCGCTCGGCCTGAGCCGCGAAGTCGCCCGGCGTAAGATCGGCAGGCGGCGTGTTGACCAGGTCACGGACGAGCGTGACGGCCTCGGCGATGACCTGTGCCCGGTGAACGCCGCTGGCCGCAGCGTCAGCGTCAGTGCCGTTGGCCAGGATGACCAGCTCGACCGGCTGAGCCCGGCCGTTCGTGCGGTACCTGGCGAACTGATATCCGCCCAGCAGCGCGCCGAGCGCCACGTCGGTTGCCTCGGCGCGGTCGCGGGTCGGCAGCGAGAAGGCTATCCGCTTCGTAGAGTGCGCCGCGTGCGCCGAGTGCGCCGTGGCGTGGTGAGAGCCCGTGCCAATCGCCAGCGCGCGCATCGCAGCACCAGCTGCGCGCCTGAGTGATTCGCGTGCACCCGCGCCATCGGGGCCTGTGGCACCGCTGCGGCCGTCACTGCTGCCGTCACTGCTGCCGTCGCGGTTCCCGTCACTGCCGCCGTCGCGGCGGCCGAGCCCAACCGCGGCAATGACCGGGGCACGCAGCCGGCCATCGGTCGGCAGTTTGGTGACCTCCTCGGCCTTTCCTGTCGCGCCGAGCAGCGCCAGCGTCCCGGCCAGTTCGCCGCCGAATGCCTCAACGACCCGCTCCGCCCCTGGCGCGGGCTGCGGGCCGCCCGTGGCCTCGATGACGCCTATCACAATGACGTCGGTGTCGAGCGAGCCAGGGTCGTCAGCAGTTACGGAGAGCGTAATGGTCACCATGCCGATGTTAGTGCCCTAGGGCAGATGCCCCGCGTCGGCGTCCTCCTGGGCCACGGCCGGTGGCCTGGGGCACGGCCAGCGGCCTGGGGCACGGCCGGTGGTTCGGGGCGGCGTCGTCGTCTTGGGCAGGGCCGGCCGCCGGGAGCTCAGGGCGCGTCATCACGAGTTGGCGCCCCGAGCCATGACCGGCCAGGTGTCGATCACAGTTCCGTCGCGGACCACCAGCAGCTCATTGGCGAGGTTGACGGCGGCGCAGACGTGGTTCGGGACGACGGCGACGACGTCGCCAAGGTCGGGCCCTGACGTGCCAGCCGGCAGGGTGACCGTCGCGTGATGCTCGGACAGCGCCACCACGCGGGCGTCCGGCCAGCCTGGCAGCCGCCCGAAACCTGTGCTCCACGGTTGCCGGTCGGCGCCAAGCACTTTGCTGCCGCAGTCGAGCACCATCCGCTCACGTCCCGGGCGGCTCACCACGGTCGCGGCCGCGGCCAGCGCGATCTGCTCGCTGCGGCAGACACCGAGCTCAAGCTGTTGCGCGTCATAGAACACGTACACGCCGGGCCGCAGTTCGGTCACCGGCGGATCAGCGTGCAGGAGCGCGGTGGGCGTGGATCCGCCGCTGCGTTCCGCACGCTCCGCGTCGATCACTCCGGCCGACCGCAGCGCGGCCCCGGCCACGGATAGCGCGATCGCCTCCTCGGTTGCGGCGCTCTCGCGCGCGCCAGGAGCGTAGCTGTGGCCGGGGAAGGTGAAAACGCCGACCACCGGCAGGCCTGCCCGCGCGGTCGCGAGCGCGACATCGCGGGCCTGGTCCGGAGGAATGCCAGTGCGGTGGTGACCGCTGTCTATCTCCACGAGGATCTCCGGCGGCCGCGCGCACAGGGAAAGCGGTGCCAGCCGCCCGGCGGCAGTTGGCGAATCGGCAGCGAGGCGCAGCCGAACGCGTTCGGCGAGGGCCTGCAGACGGCTGAGCCGGGCGGCTGACGGCCACAGTGGGTAGGCGACGAACAGGTCGGTGACCCCTGCGTCGGCGAATGCCTCCGCCTCGCCAATGGTCGCGACGGTCAGGCCAGTGGCGCCCAGGTCGAGCTGCCGCCGGCCGATGTTCGCCGTTTTGTGTGTTTTCGCATGTGGTCGCAGGCGTATCCCGCGAGCCGCCGCTGAATCGGCGATTGCGCGCAGGTTTCGTTCCAGCCGCACCTGATCCACAACAAGCGCCGGAGTCATGATCTCTGACGGGAGCAGCACCATGCCTTTCATGCTGCCATTACCGTCAGGCACACGCAGGCGCCGATCTCAGCCAGGGCGCCGAGCACGTCCCCGGTAATCCCGCCGAGCCGTGCCGCGGCGTGTGTGGCCACTGCGAGCGAGGCGGCCAACCCGGCGGCGATGCTGGCCGGGAGCAGCCACCCGCCCGACCTCACCGGCAGCAGCACGGCGGCCAGGCAGGTCATTCCGGTCACGCCAACGGTGATGGCCGCGGGCACCGCCGCAGGGACGGTTCCTGCGACGAGCGCGCCAAGCCCAAGCTGTCGTGCCGCGCGGACACCGCGTCGGCAGGCCCAGGTGATGCCCAGTCGGCCTGCGAAGGCCGCCGCCATGAGCGCGGCGGGTCCGTGGCCGCGAGCCTGCGCCTGTGCGAGCGCGGCGACTTGTATCAGCAGGTTGAGCACGAGCGCGACGACCCCAAACGGTCCGATATCGGAGCGCCTCATGATCTCTAGCGCCCCCGCGGCCGGCTTGCCGCTGCCGAGACCGTCAGCGAGGTCGGCGAGACCGTCGAGATGCAGGCCCCGGGTTAGCAGCGCCATCGTTACGACAGCGAGCGTGGCAGCGAGCAGGGGTGCCCCGCCCAGAAGATGATCCGCGCCCGTCAATACCGCGGCGGCGATGGCGCCGAGGAGGAGGCCAATGGCGGGCGCCCAGGCCATCGCCGCGCCTGCCGTCTGCCTGGTTACCCGCCTGGCTCGCAGCGGTAGCGCCGATAGCAGGCTCACCGCAAGCCTCAGACCTTCCCAGATCACGAACGATCAGCCTAGAGAGGGTAGTCGTGCGTGCCGTAAAGAGGGCCGATACGAGGCCAGGAGGTGCGGTGAAACCTAGGTCCACGAGGGTGGAGGATGGGTGCATGAGGGATACCCAAACGACGGCCGAGGCTCTGCGCGCTTCGATCGAGCGCACCGGATATTACCCCGGCCTGGTCACTGACGCGGTCGCCTCCGCGCTGGGTTCCGAGACCGTGACGGCCTATGTTGTGCACCACGACGCCATCTTCGACCCCGCGATGGAGGTCCGCCGTCATATCACGGTGCTCGCGCTGACACCAAGCAGGCTGATCTACAGCCACACCGACGAGCATCCGGCCTCCGAGGATGACGAGGCACCAAGCGCTGAGACAAGCACTGAGACCGTGCGGTTCTCCCGGATCCAGTCCGTCGCGATCACCCGTTTGGTGCCGGACCCGGCCTCATATATCCCCGGTGTCACCATGCCGACCGAGGTCGTGCTGACAATCGGATGGAACGTACTTTCCCATGTGGAACTCGAACCTGCGCATTGCGGTGACGAGAATTGTGATGCCGATCATGGCTATACCGGCACGATCACGACCGATGACCTGACGCTACGTGTCAGCGAGGCCGCCGACGGCGCAGAGGGGATCACCCAGGTGCTCGCCTTCGCCGAGTCGCTTTCAGCAGCTACCGCGCGGCTCGGCGCCTAGCACCGGACTCCGGCGTCATGGTGCTGCTTTGCCCTCGGACGTGAAGCAGTGGCACGATGATCGGGCTGAACGGCGCCGACGGCACCCGGAGGATTGCCCCCGCATGACCCACGAGCCGATGCCGCTTAATCCGCCGCCCTATGGCAGCGCGACACTTCCTGACCTCGCCTGCTCCCTGCTCGCATCGCTGCGCGTCCCTGACGAGCCTGATGTCCTGGGCCTTCCCCCCGCCGACCGGGTATGTGTGCTGATCGTGGATGGCATGGGCTGGGAACTGCTTCGTGAGCATCCAGCGGCGGCGCCTTTCCTCTCCGAACTCGCCGCGACAGCAGGCCCCATCTGGGCGGGCTTTCCCTCAACCACCGTGACAAGCCTGGGCTCGCTCGGCACCGGTCGGCCGCCCGGCATCCATGGCATGCTCGGCTACCAGGTAGCGCGGCCTGGCGAGGGCAAGCTGCTCAACGCCTTGCGCTGGGACCCCGAGGTAGACCCGGTCAAGTGGCAGCCCATACCGACGATCTTCGAGCGGGCCACAGAAGCGGGCGTCCGTGCCTGTTATGTGGCTGCCACCGCCTTCCGCGGTTCCGGTCTGACGACAGCGTTCGCTCGCGGGGCCAGCTACCGTGGCGCGAACAGCCTGGGTGATCTCGCGGGGCGGGCCCAGGAGGCGCTGCGCGTGCACGCTGCTGACCGCACCCTCATTATCGTGTATCACGGCCACCTGGATGCTACCGGCCACACGAGCGGCACCACATCGGACGCGTGGCGGTACGAACTCGCCCATGTGGACAAGCTCGCCGAGCAGCTGGCGACTGGCCTACCGGACGGTTGTGTGCTGCACGTGACGGCCGATCACGGCATGGTTGACGTCGGTTCTGAGGACAGAATCGATGTAGACGCCATCCCATCATTGCGGGAGGGTGTGGCGCTGCTTGGCGGCGAGCCGCGGGCTCGGCATGTGTATGCCGAGCCGGGAGCCGCTGCCGACGTCCTCGCCACTTGGCGGGACCTGCTCGATGGGCGGATGTGCGTGCTGGCCAGGGATGAGGCGATAGCCCATGGCTGGTTTGGGGACGTGGCACCCGAGTTCGCGGCCCGCATCGGTGACGTGGTCGCGGCTCCTTATGGCCCGGCCGCCATGGTGGCAACGCGCGCCGAACCGCGGGAATCGGCACTGATCGGCATGCACGGCTCGCTGACCCAGGACGAGCAGCTCATCCCGCTGCTCACGTTCAGCACTGTCTAACAGGCTCTAAGCCCCGCGGTTGAGGCTAGGACTAAGGGTCACGAAGGGGAAGTCCTCTAGCCTTGTGCTGTGCAGCCGCTGATTGACGTGGAGCCGCTGGCGCGCGCCCTGGCCGTAGCCTCCTCGGACGCGTCGCCTCCCTCAGGGGCGTCACGTTCCGCGAAGGCGTCACGAACGTCGAATGCGCCCGCCCGGCCCGTTGTGCTCGATGTCCGCTGGCAGCTCGGGGGACCTTCCGGCATCGAGAGCTACCGCGACGGGCACATACCTGGCGCCGTTTTCATTGATCTTGACCGCCAGTTGTGTGGCCCTCCTGGGCCGGGAGGCCGACACCCGCTGCCCGATCCGGCCGACTTCCAGGAGGTCATGCGCGGTGCCGGGGTGAGCAGCGGGTGCCTGGTCGTCGCGTATGACGACTGGGACGCGACCGCCGCTGCTCGCGCCTGGTGGACGCTGCGCTTTTTCGGCCACAGCGCGGTCCAGGTACTCGACGTGGGGCACCCAGGCCAGCTCCGGAGTCCGCGATGGGCCACCGAGGCCACGGCAGCGGCCAGGGCCGGGCCGGTTCATTCCGCCCGAAGCGGATCGGCCTGGCTGCCGGTGGTGTGCAGATGAGAACTTGAGGACATGCGAGATTTCCGGTTCAGCTGCAACACGTTCGCTATCCGATCGCGCGCCCGGTTCGTGGAGTACTGCCGTGCTGCCGAGCGGTATGGCTACGACCTGGTCTTCACCACCGACCATCTGGGGTCGCCGTCCCCATTTCCGCCCCTTGTCGCGGCCGCGGACGCCACGCAGCGGCTTCGGGTCGGAACGCTGGTGCTCAACATCGGGTTCTGGAATCCTCACTTGCTCGCCCGCGACGTTGCCACGGTGGACCTCCTCACCGATGGCCGGCTCGAACTCGGTGTGGGCGCCGGGCACATGAAATGGGAGTACGACGCCGCTGGCATCCACTGGCCACCGTTTGACGAGCGAGCCGACCGGATCGCCGCCACCCTTGACGAGCTGGAGAAGCTGTTCGGCTCGAATGGCTACCCCGGCCGCAAAGCGGTGCGCGACCTCTATGATCTCCCGGCCCAGACGCCGGTCCAGCGGCGAGGTTTCGGCGGCACTGGACCGCCGCTGATTATCGGCGGCACCAGCCACCGGATCCTGGCGCTCGCCGCGCGCCGGGCCGACACCGTCGCGGTAGCCGGAGCGCTCCAGCTGCCGGGGCAGCCGCCCGGCACGTTCCGGATTGCGACCGCCGCCGAGGCCGAGGATCGGGTGCGCTTCATCCGAGAGCAAGCGGGTGACCATTTTGACGATCTTGAGCTGAACGCTCTGGTCCAGGCGGTTGTGGTAACAACGGATCGCCGCGCGACGATGCAGACGTTGCTCGCGGAGCACCTACCTTTCTTCACCGTCGAGGAGGCGCTGGAGACGCCGTTCCTGCTCATCGGCACGGTCGATGAGATCGCCGACCAGTTGCGGGAGCGCCGCGACAGGTTTGGGTTCTCCTTCATTACCGTGCATGAGCCCTACATGGAGGCGTTCGCGCCGGTGATTGAGCGGATCCGGAGCGACGGCGCAGGCTGATCCATGCGGAGCTGGCCATGATCCGCGCGGGCGGATCATGGCCAGCCAGCTGTGTGCACCGAAAATCTCCGAGACAACGGATCACTCACTCAGGCGGCGCTAGGTCGTGGCGCGCGGTCAGCACGAGCCACGTGAGGGCGCCGCTAATGAGTGCCGGTGTGGCGGGCGCGGATCCCACCAGCGCCGCGGTGCCCACTCCAATCGCCACCACGATCGCAAGACGAACCGCGAGCACCGCAGGACGCCCTCGCGCAACCCGTGCCACCGTGCGCGCGAGCAGTCGGGCGGGAAGTGGGGGATGATGCCGGCGGACCAGCGCGCCGCGGGCCCCGAGGTGTGTGGCCGCGGCCGGTGCGGAGTGCGCGGCCGCGGCCGGCGTCAGGTCGCGCCCAGCCGGCGCCTCGCGTGGGGGAGGCCTGTGCGGGCGAGCTTGCCGGAGTTCGGCAAGGTCGGCGAGTGTCTCGCCGCGGCCCGAACGTGTGCGCAGGATTGTGTAGGCCGCGGATGCGGCGGCAAAACGCGCGGGATTGCCGCCGTCCGTGCGATCTGGGTGCGTAGCCGCCGCGATCCGCCGCCACGCGGACCGCACGTCGTCATCGGTCACATCAGCGCTGGCGGGGAGGCCGAGCAGCTCGAACGGGTCGCTCGGCCCGACGGCTGCGGGGCCTGGATCAGTCAACCCGACACCTCCCCACGGTGCTGCTCCGCCCCGAACACGTCATCGAGCAGCTGGCTCGCGTCGGGCAGCCGTTCCAGCTGCGGCGCCGCAGGAAGCGGCCGCCGACTTGGCGCCACGGCTTGCGGCGCGCCCTGCGTCGGTGCCAGAATCCGGCCCGGTATAGCGGACAGGCCTGCCACCAGCCGCTTCACCTGAACATAGGTGACCCCGCCCCGGTAGATGTACGCCGCCTGCCCGACATCGAGTGAACGCACGATGTCAGGATCCACCACCTGGGTGTAGTGCGCCCGCGCGTAACCGTCGCCCCGCCAGAGCCACCATCCGAGCAGCTTCCGCGTGGTGTCGACCATCCGGCGGCTGCCAGCGAGTTCGCTGATCGGATCGGGGAAGGGTGTCCGCAGCAACCAGATGCCGCCGTCCGCGGTGGCGGCGATCCGGTACCTGTCGTCGTTGCGCTCGGCGAGGCCGTGCCAGGACTGCGCGGACACCTGGACGGCGAGCCCGAGCGAGCGCGCCCGCTCATACAAATGCCAGATCGGTACGCGCCGGGACACCGCGCTGAACTCGTCGACCGCCAGCAGGATCTCGGCACCTGAGCCGCCAGGCCGGGCGGCGTAGGCGGCGAGAATCTCCACCAGCGCCTTCGCTTGGGCTTCTGCGACTGCCGTCTCGGCGGTGCCCTCAAGGATGCAGTACCAGACGTCGGCGTCGTCAAAGCTGCCCGGGCCATCGAGCCCCGTGCCCAGCCTGCGGAACAGCGCGCGGAACCGTAGCGCCACGTCGGCGACCTGTTTGGCCGACCAGCGCATCGCATTTCGCGCCGCTGGGTCGGACGCGTGGGCGAGGGCGAGCCAGTCGGCGTCCAGCCGGGACAGAAAGTCGGCCGACGAAGCGGGCGGTCCGCACGGCGCCATGATCGCCATAGACACCACCGCGTCCATGACGTCGGCGTAGTAGGCAGCGCCGCCGACGCCGTGCTCGATCAGTTCGAGCAACGTGGTGACGAGCTGGTCGGCCGGGAGGTCCCACACGGACAGGCTCGCCTCGTCCGGCCAGACCGCGGTGGAGCGCGCACCGGCCGACCGCAGGACGCGCCGGACCCGGTCGGCAACCTGACGGGAATCCGCGCCGCCCTTGCAGTCCAGAACGATCAGTAACGGCCGGCCGCCCGATCCGGCGGCGAAACGGCGCCACGTGACGGCGACGAACCCCGCCCATAACCGAAGTAGCAGCGTTGTCTTGCCCGTTCCTGTCGTGCCGATGACAACCTGATGAGACCGTAGCCGCGCGTAGGGGACACGAGCGGTGGCCGCTCCGGGATGTTGGACTGTGCGGATCACGGCGCCCGTCGCGATGGCGCCACGGCGGCTGACCAGCGGCACCGCACCCGGCGCGGCAATGCGTGCCCGCGCGGATCGTACCTGGTGGCGCCATTGCCGCAGGTCAAAGGTGATCGGGGCGTCCGCGGTCAGCCCGCCGGTCCCGATTTCCATGGAAAACACCCGATACGACCAGGCCAGCGCTCCGATCAGCAGCCCGGTTGGGATGGCGACAGGCGCCGCGGTCGCGAGGCCGGCCAGCGGAGCGCCGCGCGCCGCCAGGCGCCACATCTGCCGCCAGGATCCGAACGGCTCACGCCACGTGTCCCCCCATTGGCCGGTGCGGAGCGCCTGCGCCCCGAACAGGACGCCCAGCATGGGCAGGCACCATGCGGCGGCACGGTACAGCCGCCGTGGCGGCCAGCCGAGCAGCCAGGCGATCGTGTACGAGTAGGCTGCGACCACCGTTGCGGGTGTCGCCGCCACCACCGCGGCGATCGCCGTAGCGACCTTGAGCGCTGCGCGCAGGACCCGCCCCGCTGCCCGCAGCGCCACCCAGGTGACATAGGCCCGGATCACATCCGGGCTCCTGGCGGGAGATCCCTGACCTCGATCCGTGCCGCGAGCGCCGCGCCCAGTTCGCCGCGGGCGCGCACCACCGTGTGGCGCGCGGCGGGGGAGCAGAGGTAGAGCGCCCGTGCGTGCCACGGCGACGCGCCCGGCACGGCCCGCTGCGTGGCTGGGCAGCCGTAGTCACCGGTGCGGGCGAGTAACTCCGCCATGATGGACGCCGTGCGGCGCACGGTCTTGGCGGTCAGTTCCGCCTCGATCGCCCAACACTCCCCGGCGTAGGGTACGTCGGCCGAGTCGGGCCAGTGCACCTCGCCATCGGGAATGTGCACCGCCGCACCCGGTCTTCCCGTGCATGCCCGCAGTCGCCGTTCGCTGCGCCAGGTAGCGGCAGCCGTTCGGTATACGCCCGATGATTCGAGCGCGAGCCGGACCGCAGTGACCGCGCGGATGTGGGCGAGTCGGGATAGGGCTGGCGGTGCCGCGCTGTACGGGAGACCGCAAGCGGCAAGGCCCATTCTGGTGAGCCACAGCCACGCCTTGCCGGGGCCGAGCCGCGCGGTGTCGGCGTAGCCATGTGCCCGCCACCGCGCCGAGACCGCACGCGCCCGTTCCTCGGTCGCGGTGAGCAGCGTGGTGAGCTGGTCGAGCTGGATGCCATACATTTCGCCGGTAAACACGAGGCCGTCGATGTCGCGCTGGGTCAGCCAGGTTGCTGCCGGAGCTGTCCCGCCCGAGGGGGTTGCACTCGTGGTCACCCCACAACTACATCATGCATGGGCGCGCGATGTCCCAGATGTTCCCTGCGAGCCCGCTCGCGCGTGGACCGTCGCCAGGGTCGCGCCGACCGTGACGGTCGAAGCGCTGCCCTGCGAGCCGCCGCTGCTTAGTATTTGAACCCGGCGGAGGAGTTCGGTGTGCCGAGGCCGGTGGGGCCGTCGTATCCGCTCACCGCCTTGCACAGATATGTGTACGTGCAGGTTCCGTTGCTGCCACCGACCACGTCGAAGAGGTTGCCCTTGTGCCGGTAGGGATAGCTCGCCGGATAGGTGTTGGCGGTCGGTACCGCTGACCGCGCATACACTGCCGCGATGATCGGCGCGGACACGCTGGTGCCGCCAACCTCCAGCCAGCCGTTCTCGTCGTAGGTGTCGTATATCGCCACGCCGGTGTTCGGATCGGCGACCGCGGCCACGTCACCGACGGTGCGGTGGCTCGGGCAACCGTTCTTCGTCGGCTGCCAGCTTGGCTTGCCGCTGTACCTCGAGCAGCCAGAACCGGTTCCTGACCATGCGCGCTCGTACCAGCCGCGCGCGTTGCTCGAGCGGTGCAGCGAGGTCCCGCCAACGGCCGTCACATAGCGCGACGCGGCCGGCCAGGAGACGCCATAGCCGTCGTCGCCCGCGGAGAACGTGAGCGCGACTCCCGGATGGTTGAAGTAGTGGTTGAGGTTTGTCGGGTCACCGCTCCGCTCAGGTCGGCCGTAGCTGTTGGAAACGTACTTCGCCAGCTTTACGGCCGAGTTGACGGCCGTTCCCATGTCGCTGTCCGTGGGGGAGTTGGCCTCGACGAGCACGATGTGGCAGGCCGGGCATATGGCGCTGACCATGTCGAGGTCAAGCGACTCCTCAGCGGCCCATCCGGTGTTTCCCGCCGCGGGCGGGAGTGAGCCGGATACGCCGTTCTGGTTGACCTTGCGGAAGCAGCCGTTCGTGGTGGTGCACTCACTGAGGCCGTATTGGGCGCGGTAGGTGTGCAGGTCGCTTTCGGCGTTCGGGTCGTCGTAGGGATCTACGATCGCGATGGTGCGCCCGCTCCCTGCGGTCGCGGAGGTGAGCTTGTAGGCGCTTCGCAGACCATTGGGACCCCAGCCGGCCGGGCTGACGTCCGGGCCTATCGCCTGCGGCTCGATACCGGTGCCGGTGCGGATGACCGTGAAGCATTGGACCTGGCCGGGCTCTGGCGGTCCGCACGCGGCTCGCTCACCCGGTTGAGTATCGCTGGCCGCGGCGAGCCGTGCGCTCGATCGCGGAGCGGTGAACCAGGCAAGCACGAGCGCCGCAGACGCGACGGCAGCTGCGGCGGGCAGTAGATAGCGCAAGGAGATTCGCATTCGTCCTCCGTCCGATCGACGGATGGGACCATAGCTAACTTTTGCCACGCTTGGGTGGCGTATCGGCATACACTGCGATGTGGCCGCCGCAGGAAGATCACATTGCGTGGGCGGAAAATAGGACTCGTTCCTCGTTCGCCACGGCCAAGGCAACGCTGGGTCTCACGTTTGACTCGCAGGCGGCACGGGCTTTGACCGACAATCGGGTTATGGCGGTGGGACGCAGCCTCGCGCATCCGGTGCGGTACGCGGTCCTGGCCGCCGGTGGGCTGCCGGTGCTGGTGTTCCCCGCGGCGAATCTGGAGTTTCTGGCCTGGTTCGCGCTCGTGCCCGGCCTGCTGGCGATGCACCGCTCCCCGTCCGCGCGGGAGGCCGCGGTGCGCGGCGGCTGGTTCGGCGCGGGCTACCTCTTTGCGACGCTGTGGTGGCTGGTGCCCAACATCGGCCCGGCCCTGCTGCTCGTCGCGGTGGGCTTCGGCGCGCTGTGGGCGGGTGTGGGCCTGGCGGTGTGGGGGCTGCTGCGCCCGCC